>Ga0114996_10002043_pt1 | contig 26445 bp, 23 predicted proteins | sample ArcticOcean_MG_C_4_FD_87039 | JGI IMG/M metagenome (GOLD analysis project Ga0114996, IMG submission 87039) | Marine microbial communities from western Arctic Ocean - ArcticOcean_MG_CB4_134 | ecosystem: Environmental > Aquatic > Marine > Oceanic | place: Arctic Ocean: Canada Basin | collected... | reverse complement strand
CCTGTGACTAGTCCCAGGCTAAGCACCATCACCAATACCCCAACGGTGGGGGGCTTGATTAGGGTGTGGTTGGGTTGTCGGGCGCCAAACAACAAATGGGGAAATCTCCTTGTTCTTCGCAACTCGTCGTCTCCGGTGGGCACGCGTTGCCCAACGTAAAATGCACCGAACCACTGGCGTTCTGATCACAATACCCCTGCAATGACTCAAAGCCCGCGAGCACATCCGCGTTGGGCAATGGGTTGCCATTACAGCATTTTCCAGGACGCACAATACTGCCTGCGTTGGCACAATAGGCCAGGCACTCATTGAAATAGTCTTGTTCCACACCATCGGGTCCCGTGACGCACACAGGATTGTAGGTTTGTCCGGACGCCTTTGTCAGACAGCCGCACCCGCCAGACGGTTTGCATTGGGGCCCCTGTGGGGTGAGCACACACAGGCTATTGTCATCAACGCATGTGTTGTTTTGGGTGTTGTTCTGTGGATCCAACACCACGGCCTGCAGACCGCACGAGGGCGGCGCGGTCAATCGGCAACGCCCGATGGTCCCTTGGTTGCTCTGCACGCATTTCAATTCCCACAACGGGTTGGCGTCGACCGGCTGCACGTTGGGTCCATTGCTCGACTCATACAGAGTCTCTTCCACATACGCATTGGCCGTATTGCAGTCCGATTGCTGAAGGCACACACCGGTCGGACAACCCCTCTTGAACACGGCCGACCACTTGCTGTCATCGGCGACCTGCTTGCTGGAGAAGGTTCGGAAATGGGCCATGTGGGTGGCCAAAGTTTTTGCCCTCGCCGAAAGCAACAGTTCAGCCGTGCCCTCCAGTGGTACCACCTCCGTACTTCCGGCCCCACCAGGCGATGGGGGGCCGCCATTCGCGGGCTGTGTTGTGAGCGTGGTGACGTTACGACGACCACACCAGAACTCCTGGCCGGGCGCAGGCTCATCCATACACACGCACTGGAAACATTGGGAGCCCAATCCCAGCTTGGGCATGAGGCCGTAGGGACAATCGAGATCGCAATTGGGCGGCAAGCTGCAATAGGGAAGACACGGCCCGAGGTACGCGATGCCGTTACCATCACACTCGGCCAACAACCGATTGGTGTAGCTCAGCCCGTCCGTACCACACACCGGCGCATACGGGGAGTCCACCGAAAGACAGGCGTCGGTCAAGCATTCACACGTCCAACAGCCGTCCTCTTTCACGAAGCCATTGGGACAGACATTGTCGCAATCCACCGTGCTCAACATCTCGCACTGTTCTTCACACTTCCCGGCAAACGCCACGTTAACGGTCTTGCAACTCGCCTGACAGCTGTTCTCGTAGGTCACGCCATCGTCACCGCAAACGGGCTCGTCTTTCGGTGGGCAGTTGCAGCGGCATTCTCCGTTAATAAACTGCTTGAAGGGACCACAATCAATGGGCACGCATTCGCAGGTGGTGCACCCTTGCTCGTCCAACACAAATCCGTTGGGGCAGGTCGCGATAGGACAGGTTGCGGGCAAAAGCGGACATCCGGTCGACGTGCAGTCGCCCCCTGTGCAGAACATGCTCAAGGAGTACTGCCCTTGTGCCTTAAACACCGGTTTCCCGCCAACGAGCGCGCGGTACTCACCGGCCTCTTGCTCCTTGATGTCTAGGACAACCATTAAGGTTTTTCCCGGCTTCCCCTGGGCCGATTGGGTGCGGCATGGACCGAACTGGCCCGTGTCCGAGCGAGGCCCATACACGAAAAGCAAAGGGCCCAAATCCGGCGAATCGAGTGTCAGGGAAAGGGTCAGCTGGCTATTGGGCCGAACGATGAAGGAATGGGACACGAACGCGCCGGAACTCAGCTCGTCGTCCACCACCATGTCCAAGCCCAGAGAATCTCCCGCCTTCACCAGGCCTCCCACCGGGCCGTTCAGGCTGGGGCAGATGACGGGATCGGCTGGCTGTGGACCGCACGCCAGCATCAAACTCAAGAGGACACCGATGGTCAGACTGTTTAATCGCATTTCGTCGCTCTCATTCCCCAGGAGCCGTCCGTTGCCTTCTAATTTATGCACGAAGCGTGCCCAAAACACCAGCCAGCAAAACCAGGGCACGCAAAGCCCCTGCGGAGACCCGTGCTACCCACTTTCGACGCACCTGGTTCGATGTCTTGTCAGTTGATCTTGTTCGTGTCAACGAGGCTTGTCACTCGGTTTTGGCGAACGCATCGGTCAGTTTTTCGTTGATTTTTCGAGTCACCTTGGACTTGAGCGGGCTGAAAACGAAGCTGATGTCAATCGTCACATCGATAGCCACATCATCAATGCTGAAACGAATCTTAAAACCGGTGCCTTTGCCCGTACCGCCATCTCCGGAACCGTTCCAATCGAATCGATCAATGTATTGACCATAATCCCGTTGAACATCGGCCAGGAGTGCATGAATGCACTCGACTGCTTCCTGCCGTGTCAACCCATGTTCTTTTTGGACTCGCACCTTCGGCATCGCTCTCTCCTGCGAAAAATCGACCCAATTCGACGGGCGCGAGTTCTAGCAGGCTTGACGGACCACTGCAAGACGGCCAACAATGCACGGCGCTTGCCGGCTTATCCGGATGAGGGAGAGAAGAGTGGCCCGATTTATTGACGAACTCAAACGCACACACAACTGCGGTGCGTTGCGTGACGACAGCATTGGCGACGAGGTCGTGCTGTTCGGCTGGGTACACTCCCGACGCGATCATGGTGGCTGCATCTTTATCGATTTGCGGGATCGAGATGGCATCACCCAGGTGGTCTTTGACGAAGGCGCCGACGCCGAAATGCATGCCATCGCTGAACGCATGCGTAACGAGTGGGTCATCGGGATCCGCGGAACGGTTCGAGACCGCGGTGAGATGCGCAACGCCAACATGGGCACCGGCGCCATTGAAGTAAACGTCCTAGAGGCCACCGTCTTCAACCAGAGCGAGACACCGCCCTTCAACGTGGACGAAGACTCGGGCGCCAGTGAAGAACGCCGATTGACCTACCGTTATGTGGATCTTCGACGACCGCCGATGCAACGACGCCTTCGGCTCCGTCACCGGATCGGCCACACCACACGCAACTACTTTGACAGTCTGGGGTTTATCGAGGTTGAGACGCCGATGATCGTCAAGTACACCCCCGGCGGCGCCCGAAACTTTCTGGTGCCGGCCCGAATGCATCCCGGCCACTTTTATGCGTTGGCCGAGAGCCCCCAACTCTACAAACAGATGCTGATGGTGTCGGGTTTTGAGCGGTACTTCCAGATCGTTAAATGCTTCCGGGATGAAGACCCCCGCCTGGACCGCCAAATGGAGTTCACTCAAATCGACGTGGAGATGTCCTTCATCAATCAGGACGATCTGTTCACCACCATCGAAGGTCTGATCTTCCGCATGTTCCAAGATGCCATCGGTCTGGACCTGAAAACGATCTACCCCGACGGAACCTTTCCACGCTTGGACTTCAATGAAGCCATGCGGAAGTACGGCAACGACAAGCCCGACCTGCGGTTCGGTATGGAGCATACCGACCTGACCCAACTCTTTGTGGATCACGACGGGGGCGGGATCCCCTTTGTGGCGGACATGGTCGCCAAGTTTAAGAGCGGCGAATACCGCTTTGACCTGCCGGAAGAAATTGTCAAAGGCATGGTCCTGCCGGCGTCGGCAGAGATGTCTCGAGCCGACTTGGACGCGCTGGAGGACTTTGTCCGCCAGAATGGGGGGAAAGGGTTGGCGCGCGCCAAAATCGCGGAAGACGGCAGTTGGACACAGTCCCCGCTGAAAAAGTTTGTGACCGATGACATGCGCTTGGCCATCAATGAGGCCACTGACGCCCAGCCAGGCGATGTGATCCTCTTTCAGTTTGGGCCCGAAGCACGGGTTCACACCGTGATGGCGAATTTGCGGGTGCATCTGGCCAAGAAGTTGGGATGGATTCCCGAATTTGGCAGCGGCGGCGATTGGAAGATCGCGTGGATCTCCGCACCACCGCTCTTTGAGCGTGAGGACGGCGGCGGCTGGAGTGCCGCGCACCACGCGTTTACGCGGCCGTACGACGAGGACATCCCCCTGATTGAGTCCGACCCTGGAAAGGTCCGTTGTTACCGATATGACCTGGTTATCAACGGTTTTGAAGTGGGTGGCGGCAGCATCCGGCTGCACGATCCTGCGATTCAGAAGCAGGTGTTCCAGACATTGGGCATCGACGACGCCGAAGCGGAACGCCTGTTTGGCTTTTTGCTCAAAGCCCTCAGCTACGGGGCGCCACCACACGGCGGCATCGCTTTGGGCATGGATCGTCTGGCCTTGATGCTTACAGAGACAGCTTCTTTGCGCGACGTGATCGCGTTTCCTAAGACGCAACGGGCGACCAGTCTGCTGACCCAGTGTCCGGATCCCGTCAGCACGGACCAACTGGAAGAGCTCCACATTCGTAGCGTGCTGCCCAAACCCTCGTAGACCTCTTTTTCACCGTCGGCGAATTTGTCCCGACGAACGGTCAAATATTCGGTACACTCAAAAGTGGATTGGTTTGTCGTGTACATGGAGTCACCGGTGAACGAGACCCTGAACAATCGCTATAGAGTCCACGAAGAGGTCGGCCGTGGGGGTATGGCCGTCGTGTACAAAGGCGACGACCTGGACCTCGGACGGTCTGTAGCGATTAAGATTCTCTATCCTCACCTGGCCGCAGACCCGCAGCACCAACGTCGCTTCCACAGGGAAGCCAACGCGGTCGCCGCGCTCCGACACGCCAACATCATCAGCATTTTTGACTATTCGGGCGTTGGCGCTGAAGACAGCTACATCGTGACCGAATTTGTGGATGGTTTGACGCTCCGGCAATTCGTCACGCGTCACCAGCCGAAACTGCCGGAGATTGGTACGTTGATCGCCTATGTAGTCGCCGGTGCGCTCAGTCACGCACACAACAGCGAAATCATTCATCGGGACGTCAAGCCAGAAAACATCATGATCGGCAACGACGGCATCCTCAAACTCATGGATTTTGGCATCGCCCGATCCTTGGGGGGCGAAGGAATGACAGTCACCGGGACGTTGGTGGGATCGCCGGCCCACATGTCGCCCGAGCACGTCGAAGGCAAGGAACTGGATCCTCGCGCAGATATCTTCAGCCTCGGAACTCTCCTGTATTGGCTGAGCACCGGGAAACTCCCCTTCGAAGCAGAGTCTCCACACGCGCTTCTCCGACAGATCTTGGAAGTGGAATTCGACGATCCGCGACGACACAACGAATCCATCGGCCGAGAGTTGCAAGGACTGATCACGCGCGCTATGGCCCGGGACCCTGACGACCGCTTTGCGTCAATGGCCGCGTTTCAACAGGAGTTGGGGATCTATCTCGAAAGCCTGGGTATCACGGAACCGGCCGACGAACTGAAGCGGTATTTAACCGGCCCATTGGAGGGAGAGCCCGCGCTCACGTCTCGCGTGGTCTCGGCCCTGATCGAGAAGGCCAATCGCGCCGCCAACGCAGGCAAAGTGGCCGTGGCACTGGAAGCGTACAATCAGGTCTTGTCTTTGGAAGGCGATCGGAAAGACGCCCTTCATGAAGTCCAACGCTTGAGCCGTGCACGATCGCGCAGAGAGATCTTTCGATGGGGATTCGCGCTCGCGGCGGTGGTCGCCGTTGTTGGGGGTCTGGCTTGGCGTTGGACGACTCAAGAAGCCCCCACGGCCCCCCTGCCCAATGTGATGGCACACGCTGCGGTGGTCCCCGCTGGGATGCTCAGCCTCACCCAACCACGGACCCAACTTGAACGTGAAGAACGCCGACCGCTTCGCTACATCCATTTCAAAACGGAGGCATCTACAACCGCGGATCGATCATTGGTGGACGCGAACACACCCAACAACAGGCTGCCCAAGGCCACTCGCACGGCGCGAACCCGCAAGGTGAATGGGCGGGTTGCCAATTTGCCCTCCGGACCTCGAGGAAAAGCGATGGGCAAGGGATTCAGCTTCACGCTCTTGAGCTATCCACCCGCCGCTGAGCTCCATTTTGATGGCCAGGTGTATCGAGGAGGACGCACACCGAAGATCACACGCCCCCCGGGGAACTATCGCGTACGCATTCATCATCCCGACTGCGCAGTATGTGTCGATAGGAGCTACAAATTGCGAGTGGATCCGGCCAAGCCCCCGCCCTCTGAGATGCGCTTCACCATCGGATTCAAGCCGACACGACTCACGGTCATAACGGTCCCTGGTGCCAGTATCCGGGTCGCAGGACGTAATTTATCCTCCAACACCCTTCACACCATTCCAGTCAGAAAACGAAGAGAAGCGTTCCAAATCAATGTCTCCGCCAATGGCTTCAAGCCCGCAATCAAAGCCGTCTATTTGGAAGCGGGTAAACACCGCACGGTTCGCATCAATCTCGTCCCCGTGAGCATCAGCGGCACTACCCCCTAAGCTCTCCCTATATACCCTGCGCGGGTAATGACCTTGACCCGTATGCCCAATGGCCCGATACTGAATGTATGAGGGTTGTGGTCCTCCTAGGGGTCACGATTGTACTGCTAATCCCTCTAGGAGCACTGGCGCAAAAGGCGCCGGAACAGTCGCTGGAGTTGGCGGAAGCGTCCTTCCGTCAACAGCACTATCGCGACACGATCGTGGTGGTACACGCATTGCTGTACCCATCACCCAGGCTTGATTCCATTCATGAGATTCACCGTGCTCGAGAGATTCTCGGAGCGTCCTACTGGCAGGTGAAAGAGCTTGAGAATGCCAAGGAAAACTGGAAATATTTGCTCATCGCTCGGCCGAGTTTCCAATTGGATGAGTTCTACTACCCCATGGAAATGCGGACGTTCTTTGAGTCGATCCGGACCACTCTGATCCGCCAAGGCGTCATTGGAAAGGCCGCCAATGAGCCGCGAGACAAGCCCTTGCCGCGAGTGCTCAAGATTACGGAAGTCATTGAGCGGCATAGTCGGGCCACGGCCTTTATTCCTTTTGGTGTGGGCCAGTTCAACAACGGCAGTGACGCCTGGGGATGGTTCTTTCTTTCCACGGAGACGACGGCACTGGCGACGTCCGTAGGGACATCATTCGCCTACCAATTCCTGCCCACCACTGGAAGCCCGTTCACGTACACGAAGGGCATGCAGGGCGCAGCCAAAGCGCTGTATTGGACATCCCTCATCAGTGGTGCCGTGTTCACGGGACTGGCGACATGGGGAATCATCGATGCAAACATTCGACATGAACCCATCCGTGTGGTCCGCATTGAACGAACGCTGGAGCCGGTCCACACCGTCGATCAGCGCACACCCCAACCTCAAAAAGCCTTACTCAAAAACCCACCCGCTGCGGGAGGAAGTCAATAGACCATGCCCCAACTCATTTTGACTGCGCCTGGTCATGGCCAGTCGAAGACCTTTTCTGTCTTCAAGAAAATTACAACCATTGGGCAGAGCACCGACAACGACATCGTCGTGGATATGGTGGGGGTTGAACCCTGCCACGCGCACATCCTCTATGACGGCAAGGCATTTATGCTCAGCGAAGCGGATCGTGGTTGTGAAGTGATTGTAAATGGCAAGCGAAGACGCTCCCATGAACTGTCCGATCAAGACATGTTTCAAATTGGTAGCGCCCAACTCAGCTTCGCCCTGTTCGACGAAGTCAGCGCGGCGGAGGTGACCGAAGGCGAGAATGAGGCAACGCAAGCATTGGAGACCCTCCGGACACTCCACAACTTCAGCGAACGCCTCTTTGAGACCTACGACCTCGACGCCCTCTTGAATCGACTCATGGACGACGTCATTGCGCTCACAGGTGCCGACAAAGGGTTCCTTATCCTCCTCTCGGGCGAGACGCCCGTCGTGCGCGTGGCGCGCAACATTGAACGGAAGGCGCTCGACACCACACAGATTGCGTTTAGCGACTCCATTGTTCAAAAGGTTTTGACGGATCGAAATCCCGTCATCGTCAGTGACGCACTCAACGATCGAGAGTTCTCCAGTTCCACCTCGATCATTAATCTCCGGCTCTGCTCCGTCATGTGTGTGCCGCTGGTTTCACGAGGCGACCTGCTGGGGCTAATCTATGTGGGCAACGACGACATCGTGAATCTCTTTCACCCGTCTTCACTAGAGACGCTACGCATCTACGCATCCCACGCATCACTCGTCATCGTGAATGCGCTCCTGGTGAACGACCTCCAACTCGACAAACAGCAACTAGAGACCGAATTGGCGACTCTTCGCTTCGGTGAAATGATCGGCGCCTGTGACTCGATGCGCGACATCTATGCCAAAGTCGACAAGATCGCCAAAACGGATATAAACGTACTGATTTGTGGTGAAACGGGGACTGGCAAAGAGCTCATCGCCAGGGAGCTGCACAACCGCTCTGACCGGGGGCGCGGGCCTTTCATTGCGCTCAACTGCGGCGCGATTCCTGAAAACCTCTTGGAGAGTGAGCTCTTTGGGCATGTGCGAGGAGCCTTCACGGGCGCTGTCGCCGCCAGCGTTGGGAAATTTGAAGCGGCCACCGGCGGGACCTTGTTCCTGGACGAAGTGGGTGAGATGCCCATGAGTCTCCAAGTCAAGCTGCTGCGGGCGATCCAAGAGAAACAAATCACGCGTGTGGGCGAGACGCGGTCGCGCAACGTCGACATTCGTATCTTGGCCGCCACCAATCGAGATTTGCGGGCGGAGGCCGAGGCAAACCGTTTTCGAGAGGATCTCTACTATCGCCTCAACGTGATCACCCTCCGCTTACCGCCGCTGTGTGAGCGGGGCGATGATGTCGTTCTCATCGCACGGTATTTGCTCAACAAGTACAATCGCGAATACGGCGGAAAGGCCAAAGACTTTACCAAAGACGCGTTTACGCTGATGCGACGCTATCGGTGGCCCGGAAATATTCGCGAGTTGGAGAACCGGATTAAGAAGGCCATCATATTTTGTACGGGACCCAAGATTCAAGCCGACGCACTGGACCTTGAGAGCGAAGGAATGGCCACAGTGCTGCCGCTTCATGACGCCAAAGAACAATTCCAGCGCACGTACATCAACGACGTATTGCGGCTCAATAATGGCAATCGGACGAAGACAGCGACGGATCTCGACGTGGATCCACGCACCATTTTCCGGCACCTTGAGAAGGAGCGGGAAGACGACGACCTATAGAAAGCGCCGGGCTGAAGACCTATGCCAAAGTTGTCGAGCAGCCACCGGCACGATATCCTGACAGTAATGTCAGGATCTGGAGCTATTTCCCAGGGACAAAGATACGGCGATGACGCAAAAGCGCAATAACTACCTGCAATTACGAAAACAGAGGCCCGTGGCATGGCTTTTGCTGCTTTTCGCCGGCGTGATGATTGGAATCCCCCATTGCGTATTGCCCCCTCCGCCTCAGGTCGAGCCGGACGTCCCCACACCCATCTTTCTCAATCTGGACCTGATTAAGCCTGTAGGCCCCGGTCCTGTGCTCTTGGAACGGGCGATCACTTCCCAGGTGTTGTTTTCCGTGGCAAGTGCGTTGTTGAACGGTCCCAATCTCGACTTAAACTATTATTGGTTCATAGACTTTGACGTGAACAACCCCAAACAGGCGGACTCCACGGAAGAGGATTTCCTACTCGAAGGGTGCCACGGAAGTCTGGTGGACAACTCGGGCGCGGCCAAGACGGCCACGTTGGAGGTGTTGATTACCGAGGGCGTGCTCGCCTTCATATTTGACGATAACGACCCGCGGGACACGCTAGGTGGGGAACCCATCGACAGTGTGCGCTGGACCATCATCGTCAGCGGCGTGCCAGATTGTGCTCAAGGACCCCCCAATGATCTCCTCTGAAACCACACACATACAAGGAGTCGCTGTTGTCCTGCTAGCCGCTCTGATCGCCTGGAGCGGTTGCGCGGCCGACGGCGCAAGCATGGTGGAAATAGCGGGCGGGTATTCACACCAATGTGATGGGGATTCCGACTGCAGCACAAGCATGCTATGCCATACTACCTGGCCCATTTGTGTCGCGAGCGTGTCCATGTCGACGGGGATCGCGGTCGCATTAACGCCCTCGGCGGATGGCATGGCACAAGCACATCTCGACAACGTAGAGGTAATTGCTACCAGCCCAAGCCACCTCATCCTGCCCAAAACCGTGCATATCCGGGGGCGGATTCGCGTGGAAAACAACCTTATACAGCCCTCCATCGCGGCCACCTTGGTGGCTGTGGCTATGGATCCGGTCATTCCTGGGTTGCACCTGAGGACCCAAACGACCGCTGATGACACCGGCTATGACTTGGCCTTGGTCGCCGGTGTGACGTACACCGTCTCCATCACTGTGCAGGACACGGTGCGACCGGTCCATCGCATTTCCATGCTGCACAATGCGTCTTTGAACAATGTAGACATCGAGCTCCCGGGTTTCAGCGACTACCCTGAGGTCACCGGAAGAGTGTTTCGTCTCGCTGGCGATGCCAAACAACCCGTGAAAGGGGTTCATGTTACCGGGAAACTGACCAGCGATGCACAGCAGTGCACCACCGGATTGACGGACAAGCTGGGTGCATACGTGATGTACTGCCCGCTCACGGCCGGCGCGTACACGATTCACTTGGGCCCCAAACAAGACGGCCCGATGGTCCCGTCCTTTCAAGCACAGTGGCCGGACAAGGACCAATTGGTCATTGACGGCGACCGGGAGCTGCCCGACATTTTAGTCCCGCATGATGGGTTGGCACTCTCCACAAGCATCCAGGTCCAAGATCCCGATGGCGTCCCGGTTGCCAGCGTCCCCGTGACCGTCACTCAAACGCTCCCGGATAGCGACTACTGTCAGAACGCCCTTTTCCATACTGCGGGCGTGAGCGACGTGGACGGCATGGTGCAGTTGGACGTTCCCACGGGCTCTCATCGAATCACCGCTGTGCCCCACTCCACCTCAGCCTGGGCCATTACCACCGCTGACAACGCGCTCCTTGGCCCAGACGATGTGTATTCACTAACCCTGGATCCCAAGGCGTTCCTTACGGGCAAGGTCGTATCCCACAACGGCACCCTGCAAGTGGGTGCGCGTGTTGCGACCCGTCTTGGGTGGACCAACCCGGACACGGGGATCGCCACACAGCAGGAGTACACCACCGAAACCGGGGTGGATGGACAATTCTCATTGCCCGTGGATTTAGGCAACCATCACATTACAGTGACGCCTCTGTCCCATGCTGCCCTGCCCCGTTGGACATCGGGAAACGCCCTGACAATCGACAATACCGGTGCCTCATTGACCATTAAATTGCCCATTCCACTCCTCATGGAAGGCACCGTCCGTACACCGCAAGGGAACACCGTGGAGCAGGTTGGCGTCACAGTCTATGACACCGTGAATGGAACACAGGCTCTGGCCAATACGTTCTCGGACCAAGACGGGCACTACCACCTCATTTTGCCTGCGCAGGAGCCGACAAGCCTGTGAAGCGTGTATATCCATGGTTCCTGCTGATTGCCGTCGCAGCGCTGGTTCTACGCTTTCCTTTCATTGGACTCGGGCTGGTCGGCCTGATCGTGGTGGCCCTCGTTTCGCACCGATTGGGGCGTCATCAAAATTTGCCCTTCGACAAAGATCTCGGGGGCCCCGGTGGACCCAACACTGCCGATTTCCGCACAGACCAAGCGATGGCCTTGGGTGGTTGGGAAATGGGCGAGACCGCAATCCTAGAAGATGGCATGATCCAGGCCGAAGCGCCCTGGGGACTCTTCCGTGTGTGCGTCCAATACCAGGATCTCACGCCATACATCCTACTCCACTTGCTTAAGACCGAAGAGACGGAGATGGTCTTCATCTTACGGCGGCGCCAGTCTTCGCTGGATCTCCCACCGGTGGTGAGCAACACCCCGATTCGATCCAGCGCCATCGAATATCAACTGCGTAAAATACCACTGGACGATGCACTACAAACCCACTTCGATGGAGCCACAAATCGGCCACGCCTGTTTCGCGAGTTGCTCGATGCCGGCCTCGCTAACGAAGTGGTCCAACTCCTTGAACACACCCGTTATCGATTGGAAGATCTCGTGTTCGATGGGCAAGTGCTGACGGTGATCATACACCCTGCGGCCGACCCCGGTGAGTCGCCCTACATTGCTGATTGTCTTGAGCTAGCCCAGCCCATCGTCAAAGGGATGATTCACTTCCTGGAGAAAACGACTATCCCCAGCGCGCGCCACTGAGATGCGCAAGGGCTCAGAGTCGATACACGTTCGGCAAGAACCGCACCGTATCGTCATCGTCCACAACGGTGAGGATGTACTCGAAATGGATCGGCACGGGTGTGGTCAACTTGTGCCGAATGGTTTTACCCGCAGCCAACTGCTCCTTGAATTGCCTCGATGTCAGTAGGTCGTTGAAATCCAAGACCTCGAACGCCAACGCTTCGATGTCCTGCACACGCACACATCCATGGCTCCAGGCGCGCTTGACCTTGGCAAATTGGTCCCTGTCCGGCGAGCCATGCAAATAGATGTTGTTGGGATTTCGAAAACGCATGACAACACTGCCCAACGCGTTTTGTGGGCCGGGGCGTTGATACAGTCCTCGGGCACCATCTCGCCGGGTGACCCACTGAAACCCCTTGCGCGCCATGTATCCTTTGTCTCGCCGCTCTTTGGCCATGATCTCGTTTCGAATGATACTTTCCGATGGACTCCACCCTGGGTTGATGACGATCTCATTGACGGAGGAATGGTAGGTCTTGGTACGCCCACCACCCGTTCCATACGAATAGCCAATCACGGACCGACTGCGCTGAAGGCGTTCCCGGAAGTGATAGAGTTCCACCATATACTCGGGCAAATTGACCTGCACGAAGGTGTGCTCTGCTCGCGTCGGAGACGAACGCCAGGCTTTCATCGCCTGTTGGACTTGTTCGACCAAGTCATCGGCCGGCACGTTCAGCGCGTCTACGGTCTCCTTGTCCACGAGTCCAGTGCCCGCCAGCCCACGGGAGTACTGAAAGACGCGTACATCCTGCTGGAGCACCGAATCGATGGCATCTTCATGACCCGCCGGGGGACCACTCAAGAATCCTTCCAGACCCAATCGTTCGCGCAGGGTAACGACCGTGTCCGAACGCACCTCTTCCACAAGTTCATCGTATCCCTCGGGCAACACCACTTTGGGAAAGCCCCCGTCCCGGACATAACGCCGGTATCGAACCAACGCACCCATTAAGCGCCGATACTGCGGGTGCCAGGGCAAGAGGCCGTCCACCCATTCGCTCAACTCGTTGAGGTCCGGCAACGCATCCGCCAGGTGTACGCCGCTCAGGGTCGTTTGCTGAAGCATGCGCGCCAACGTCAGCGCCGTGCCAGTGAGCTGATTGTCCAACTGCGCCATGATGAGCCCACGCAGTCGCACCAACCCCATGTAATCTTTCGCACCGACTTGCCGTTTCAGGAGCATGCGCTTATTCCACGCCAACGCCTCGAGCAGATTGCTCACCAGGGGAACCTTCACCGTCCTGGTCTGTAGTCCGTGATCTTCGCACGTGTCCATGATGGCCACCACGTCCCGACCCGCACGGTTCAGTTCGCCACCATCAAACCAAAGGAAGGCGCCTCCGGAACGGACATAGATCTCTTTGACACCGTCCTGCACCGTAACCGGTCGAATACCGTCCGCCACCCGCTCTAGGCCGTCGACGGGATAGCCCCCTGATCCAAGCGCGGCCAAAATGTCATCGGTTGCGGGTAAGAGAGGTGGAGGAGCCAAGTGGATCGCGTTCACAGCGGGCAGCGCCGCCTTGGACGTCGGATCGAACTCCGGATGCACCGCCGCGTGATCGCTGCCAGCACAGGCAGCAATCAAGACAAGAACCAGCATACTGCGGAACAATCCGCTCACGGAAGTAAGGCTACGATGAAACCAGTGTCAGCGCCAGAAACAGGCCGAAATTTGAAGGAGGCACACTCGCCCTGTGTTCAGAATCAGATCCAACCCTGCTCCCGGTAATAGACGAGGGTAGGAATTCGCACACCGTCGTCGTCCACCACACACCGCAGATTGGCGAGCGCGTGCTGCCACCCGCGCTGGATGGCCAATGCCGTGTCGGGCACGGGACCCGTGCCTTGGTGGGTCACGACCAGTCGTGTTCCATCGTGGTAAGGCGTCAATGACCAGGTCACGGTCTGGGACGAATCATCATCCACAAAGGACAGGCAGAGGGTTTCGGGAGGGGTCCAAATCGTCCATTGCCCTGAAATCGTTCGGTCGATGCCGCTGGCCTCTTGGGTCCACTGGAGGACTACATCGCGATCGGGCTCGGCCGAAACACTGGCACGATCCACGAACCATCGGGCCAACTCGTCCGGAAGCGTCAAAGCTTGCCACACACGCTCCATTCCAACGGCAAGAAGCCCATCCACGGTGACGGACCAATAGAGTTCAGAGGTCACACCAACCCTCCTTGAACGCCATGCATCATCCCTGAATGGCTGATGGTGAAATCATAGCGAAGTGGGTCCATAGGCCAGCGGCGTCGAAACCATGCGGTCACCTCTTCGGCTGCAAGCCATGAGGACGCACGCCGACCCGTCAGCCCATGGTGTTGGGCGAACCGGAGCACGTGAACATCCAAAGGCATAATCAAATCAGCAGGGGAGACATCGGTCCACAGTCCCAAATCGACGCCTTCTGTTCGGACGACCCATCGCAAGAAGAGGTTCAATCGTTTGCATGCGCTACCTCCGACTGGGGAGGTACACAGATATTGCACGCCTCGCCTCTTGGGAAGCCCCGTATCGAGCAACGCACTGAAACGCGTCAACGATCCCCGCATGTCCCCGGGCTCGTAGCCCACCAAGAACGCGGCCCCCAATGAGCCGTACTCTTCCTGCAACGCACGGACTCGGGCCACGATGACCGCCAAATCGTCTCCCCGCACCCAACGATGTCCACGAAAGATCTCCTCTTCGCCATACACATGGATCGCCATGGCCTTGTGCACGCTCTGATGAATGGCCTGGACATTACCAAACGCCAGCCCGGCGGCGATGAAGGCTGCTAACTCTTGTTGGGTTTGCTTCTCACCACGAGGGACGGCACCCAAGGGGTCGGCCTGGACCCTGGCCTGCGTCTCTACGGCCTGCCGCATGGCTTCGAAATCGAGTTGTTCAAGCGGGGTCTGAGTCATTGCCTTCTTGCTCGTCTGTCGGGGACCGTTGCTGATCCAACCACTGCGCGATACGCGCCTCATACCCATTTTGACTGGGCTCGTAAAACACACGCCCCTCCAGTGCGTCTGGCAGGTATTGTTGGTTCACGTAGCCGCCGTAATTGTGTGGATAACGATAGCCTTGGCCGTACCCTAAGGACGCCTCCAAACCCGTTGGGGCATTCCTCAAATGGAAGGGGACTTCCAGAGCCCCCGTCTCCTTCACGTCCTTTGCTGCGGTCTCCAGACCCACATACGACCGATTGGACTTGGGCGCTGTGGCCAGAAAGGTGCACAGTTGGGCGAGGATAATCCGTCCCTCAGGCATACCCACACGGTCGAATCCTTCCGCCCCAGCTACCGTCAATTGCAAAGCGCGAGGATCGGCATTCCCGATGTCCTCAGACGCGAAGATGATCAGGCGACGGAGCAGAAAGCGAGGGTTTTCTCCCCCCTCCAACATGCGAGCAAGATAGTATAGGCTCGCATCCACATCGGACCCGCGCATGCTTTTGATCAACGCGCTCACCACGGCGTAGTGGTCATCGCCGCTCTTGTCGTGGCGAATGCCGCCAGACTCCATCACGCGATCGATCACCTCATCGGTGATTGGGTCGTCCCCTGCGTGTGCAGCCGCGGCTTCCAGCAGATTCAATGCTCGACGAGCATCGCCGTCGGCCCATCCCGCGATGCGCAATAATGGGCCTTCTTCGCTGTGTACCCGTCCACCCAATCCATGCTCTGCGGCCATCGCTCGAATCAGAATCTCTACCAAATCGGGCGGCTCCAACCGGGTCAGCCGGATGACACGAAGTCGGCTGCGTAGCGCCGAATTCACCTCAAAAGAAGGATTCTCCGTGGTGGCCCCCACCAGCACCACAGTCCCCCGTTCCACGTGGGGCAAAAACGCATCTTGCTGGGCCTTGTTGAAACGATGGATTTCGTCCACAAAGAGCAATGTCCGCTGCCCTGTTAGGCGTTGGCGTTCCTGCGCGTCAGCCACGATCTTGCGCACGTCTTTGACCCCGCCAAGCACCGCTGAAAATGAAACAAAGGTCATGCTGGTGGTCTCCGCAACCACCGACGCCAAGGTCGTTTTACCCGACCCTGGCGGGCCCCACAGGAGCAGCGAAGGCAAACGATCCGCCAAAATAGCCTTTCCGAGAAAGGTGTCGGGACCACACACGTCCCCCTGTCCGATCACGTCATCCAAGGTGTGCGGACGCATGCGATCAGCCAATGGGGCATGGGCAAAGCGTTCTTGTTCGGCGACACGGTCGAAGAGGTCCACGGCGCGAGACTACCGCACACGTGGGGTGAAAGAAAACCGTGTTTCTCCCAATGCGGTCCACACAATCTCTTGATTGTCTTTCCCAGGACCTTCCCCTATAATGCGCCACACTGGAAGCCAGGACAACCCGGGCCGGAGAAAACCCATGAATTCCAACACGTTACCGAAAGCGCTCACCTTCGACGACGTTTTGATGTTGCCTGCCTACAGTGAAGTGCTTCCCACGGAAGTATGCCTCAACACCCGCGTGACCGAATCGATTTAACTCAAGATCCCCTTCATCTCCTCAGCGATGGACTCGGTCACCGAGTCGCGGATGGCCATCGCTATGGCCCGCGCGGGTGGCCTGGGTGTGATCCATAAGAACATGGCGGTCGAAGAACAGGCCAATCAAGTCCTGTCGGTGAAACGAAGTGAGTCTCGCTTCATCACCAACCCGGTCACGGTGGGTCCCGGGCTGAGCATCGCCGAGGCCCGCCAACTCATGCAGAGTAAGGGCATCTCCGGCCTTCCTGTGGTGAAGGATGGCAAGCTTGTCGGTATTCTGACACGCCGTGACCTGCGTTTTGCGACCGACGAAGATCGCCTGGTATCCGATCGTATGACACGTGACGTCGTGACCGCCCCGCGGGGAATCACCTTGGAAGAGGCCAAGGAGCTTCTGCGACATCACCGTGTGGAAAAGCTGCCCATGGTCGAAGAGGACGGCGCTCTGTACGGACTCATTACCGTTCGAGACATCGACAAAAGCCGTGATTACCCGGATGCGGCGAAAGACGCCCAAGGCCGCCTTCTTGTGGGGGCTGCCGTCGGTATAGGCGACAAGGGCATGGTACGTGCCGAATCACTGGTTGCTGCCCAATGCGACCTCGTAGTGGTCGATACCGCACACGGCCACTCACGCGGCGTAATCGATTCCGTCCGTCAGCTCAAGCAACGCTGGCCGGATCTACAAGTCGCCGGGGGCAACGTGGCCACAGCCGATGCAACACGCGCGCTCTTTGAAGCCGGCGCAGATGCGGTTAAGGTCGGAATTGGGCCTGGATCCATCTGCACCACGCGGATGGTGGCTGGAGTCGGTGTGCCCCAATTTACCGCCATCCAACAGTGCGGTGAGGTCGCCCGAGAATTTGGCCGCCCGATCATCGCCGATGGCGGGATCAAGTTTTCAGGAGACGCAGTCAAAGCCCTTGGGGCGGGTGCCCACACGGTCATGATAGGGAGCTTGTTTGCCGGTACGGATGAAGCGCCTGGCGAGGTGGTGCTCTACCAAGGCCGTTCCTACAAAGTATACCGGGGCATGGGCTCCATTGGCGCCATGAAAGATGGCTCTAAAGACCGTTATTTCCAAGACTCGGTCGAAGAGCAAAAACTCGTACCAGAGGGCATTGAGGGGCGTGTGCCTTACAAAGGCCCAGTGGCGGAGAGCATCTACCAACTCGCCGGTGGTTTGCGTAGTGGTATGGGCTATGTCGGCTGTCCGGAACTCCCCACCCTGCACGAACGTGCTCGATTTGTTCAAATTACTGCGGGCGGCCTGGCTGAAAGCCATGTCCATGATGTGATCATCACCAAAGAAGCCCCCAATTACAATCGTTGACGGAGCCCCACTGTGACAGCACCGCACCAGCGTGTTCTGATCCTCGACTTCGGTAGTCAAACCACACAATTGATCGCTCGCCGCGTGCGGGAAGCTCGGGTGTATTCCGAGATCCATCCGTATTCGTGGGGATTCGACAACATCAAAGCGTTTCAGCCGAACGCGATCATTCTCTCGGGTGGGCCGGCGAGCGTGTACGACGACGACGCGCCGATGCCCGATCCCAGAATCTTTGACCTGGGGTTGCCAATCTTAGGCATCTGCTACGGCATGCAGGCCATGACAGTGCACGCAGGTGGCAGCATCGATGGCAGCCCAACCCGTGAATTTGGGCGCTCCCACATCACGATTAAAGACACGTCACGCATTTTCCAGGGGTTTGACCGCGACACTCCTGAGCAGGTGTGGATGAGCCATGGGGACCGTTTGATCGACCTGCCGGATGGCTTTTCAGTCACCGCCGTCACCGACAACAACATTCCCGCAGCCATTGCGCATGCCCAACGGCCTTGGTTCGGCGTGCAATTTCACCCGGAAGTGGTCCACACGCCGCGTGGCGCCCAATTGATAGAGCGTTTCTTGTTCGATGTATGCGGCCTCACCCCCTCCTGGGACATGCACGCGTTCGTCGAAGAGACCGTCCGTGATATGAAGGATCGCATTGGCGACAAGAACGTCATCTGTGGCCTCTCAGGCGGCGTGGATTCAGCGGTGACCGCCGCTCTCTTACACCAGGCCATCGGCAAACAACTGTATTGCGTGTTTGTAGACAACGGTGTGTTGCGACTCCATGAAGCCGAACAAGTCATGCGAACGTTCCGAGACGAGTTGAAGTTCAACCTCACCGCAGTGGACGCCAGCGAAGAGTTCTTTGCGGTCCTCAAAGGCGTCACAGATCCAGAAGAAAAACGGATTCGAATTGGGCACAAGTTCATCGATGTTTTTGAGAAGGCAGCCGCGTCCATCACTAATGTAACCTATTTGGCCCAAGGCACGCTCTACCCGGACGTGATCGAGTCCGTCTCGGTGCGGGGCGGTCCGTCGGCCACCATCAAGAGCCACCACAACGTCGGCGGACTTCCGGCACGGCTCGGGTTTGAGCTCGTAGAACCCCTTCGAGAACTCTTCAAAGACGAAGTACGCGCTGTAGGCCGCGAGCTTGGACTGCCCCATGACGTCTTGGAGAGACAGCCCTTCCCCGGCCCCGGTCTTGCGGTGCGCATCTTGGGTGAGGTCACTCCAGAACGGGTGAATATTTTGCAGCAAGCAGACCACATTACCCAAGAAGAATTGCACAGCCACGAGTGGGTGTCGGAAATATGGCAGTCGTTTACTGTGTTGCTTCCAGTGCGTACCGTGGGTGTCATGGGGGACCAAAGGACCTACGAAAATGTCGCGGCTGTGCGTGCCGTCAGCTCATTGGATGGCATGACAGCGGACTGGTATCCCATACCTCACGAGGCGTTGCAGACCATTTCCAACCGGATCATCAATGAAGTGTCCGGGGTGAATCGAGTAGTTTATGACATTTCGTCAAAACCGCCGGCCACCATTGAATGGGAATAGCGGAGAGCCCATGCCTCAAGAGCGAAGCAGCCGGTGTTATCCATGGCAAAGCCTGTCCGTGGGTGTCCTCTGCCTAATCGGCATCTTTCTGATTGTCTCGCAACCGAGCTTCGCCAAAGAAACGTCTGGAGAGGGCTTTGTTTTGGTGCCCACCTTGCTCTCCTCTGCCAACCAGAAACAATATCCCGGTTTTTCCCCTCCCTCCATCTGGATCTATGACGACAAAGGCACCGCGTTGCCCAGTGGCGCGCGGCTGGGTGCGTACAACGTCGGCCAGAAAATCCCGCTTCCCCAGGGCTGGTATTTGGTAGAAGTGGGTACGGTGCAAACCCCTGAGAATCGACTCCGACTCTATGTAAGCGCCGGGGAAACGACGGTAGTGCCTACGGGACTTGTGGTCGTCAGCGTAGAACACAGTCGCCAGCAACCCCGAGACATATGCAATCCATGGACAGGCAAACTCTTCGTGTCCTTGCCGCTCGATCCCAAGCCGGGACCAACCGTTTCGACCAACCGTGAGGCGGGGAATTTTCCTGTGGGAGTGCTGCAAGTCCCTGCCGGTTATTACCGAATACAGTGGAATCGATTCTATATCGCTACGGACATAAAGCCCTACATGGCCTTCAATCTGGAAACGGGATTGATCGGTCCCATGCCTCAGCAGGATTACCAAGTTCTCCGAAAGAAGGGTCATTCTGCACGCAATCCAGGACTTCGACTGTGCCGCAATCGGCCCACACGTGTCCTCGCGCGCTCCTACTGGGGAACATACAATCGTCAAATCTCCACATACCCCTTCAAACAACGCATTTGGGAGCAGATGACAGTAGAGGCTGTACAGAGCAAGCGCGGGCCCTACCAAAAACTCAAGAAGCCTCGCATCCGAGGTGCCATCTACAAGGGGCCAGGATCGAAACCGGTGGCGTTGTGGGAGGAAGAGGATCCGGCGGTCGCGCCTCCTGCCGGCAGTGACTCAGGAACATCCACCGGCACATCGACTCTGGGGACGCCTTGAGGCGACTTCAGCTCATACTGGTCGCTGCACTATTATTGACCGGTACATCCGCTTTGGCTGGCGAGCGATTGCCGCTCCTCATCAGTACGGTCGAATTGGATGGTACACAGACCTTCTGGTGGGCATGCGACGGCCGCAGCACACCTCCCCTGATCGAGCGGCTCGCCGCGCACGTCCGCAACAAGAGCACATCGGTCGTTGAGTCGTGCACGGGTCTCTCCCCGCCCATTCACCGTTCCTATCGACGTGCGAACTTGCGTGATTATCAACTCTACAACATCGCCAATGCCTTGGACGGGACACGGCTCGTCGCTGGGCGTGTCGTCTACGAACAAGGGTCAACCCTTCCTGATTTGGGATTGCAACACGTCAAAGTAACTGTCCAATTGACCAGCCACAACATCCGAGAAGAGAAAAAGATCGCCTCCATTTCGGTGACGGGTTCGGGGTTTGCTCACTCATTGACGGCCGCCCGTGAGCAGGCGGACCTCGCCGTACTCTTCAAACTCACCACTCAGTGGTCGAAGCTCTTTGCTCAGAAGAAGCGAGCCCATCGTCCGCGCCTTCGCGTGCGGGTCGACGGACTGCCGACACCGCGCTACTTGGACAAGGTCGTAGAGACCCTGCAATCACTACCGGGCGTCACCGAAGTGCGGGTGGATGAGTTGAGACGTGGGTCAGCCCTTTTGGTGGTCCTCCCCATCACGGCCCGCCAAGAGGTGGCGGGAGCATTGGTCACTCTGGCCCCTGACGTGCTGCTAACGATTGTTCCCTAAAGCCATCCCGTAGTCCGAACGTAACGACGCTTAGAATTTGTGGAGCTCCAGGCGCCCATCTTCCAGAGAAAGTTCGGCGGCGTGCGCCACAAGCAGGGGCAGCTTCTCGTAGAAAAGATCCACGATTGCGTCCTCCAACACATTAAGCCCATTCGACACGGCCTGATTACGCAATTGAAACGTCATCATCGCCACCGCATCCACCACATCCTGATCCACGAGGTGAACTCGTTTGACCTGGCGAGCCCGAGCGATCATCAGCGCGCGCGCCAAAAACCAGTGAAATGACAAGCGCGCAAGCCCGCTGACAACGGTCTTGGACGTCGTGAGTTGTTTGCCGTGCAGGAAATGATGCACGCGCTCTCGAAACAAGAGTTGCTGGGACGATTCTCGCAGCGGCATCACCAGGTCGCTAGCGCGCGTTCCTAGCACGTCCACAGCATCCTCAAGACCGTCTAGACCTGCGGTGTGCACGCGAACATCATCGAAATCCTGCTCAAAAACCGAACGCAATCCCGCGATCATCTGGAATAGATCGTCCACAAACTGACGCAACGTCTCCCGGAGTGCCTCCACGTCCACCGCTTGATCCTTGGCCCCATTTTGCCCACGGGCTCGTTCACAGGCTTCGCGCATCGCCAAGAGGGTCGCAATAGAAGGATCGCCCGCCTCCACGATCTCGTGGCACTCCTCTTCGAAGCGCAGGTAATCGGCGTACGTCATCGGTGTCGTTGCATCAAGCATAAGAACGGGTCGCACGCTCCGGATTGAAGGCACCAACGAGAGCAGGTCCTTGAGCGCTTCGTGTTGTTCCGACAGAGGTACACCGTGGCGTGACTTCCCAAACCCTCGGCATTCGCTGCTGATGCTCACGGCGATGCCCTCTGGGGTCGCGATAAATTCGTAGGGGAAAAGGCGGCACACGCGGGGTTTCTTGTCCGCCCCAAAACGTCGATGAAGTGTGCACTTCTGCTCGCCGTCCAAGAACACACAGGAACCGTTGCGCGAATGGCAGATCACCTGATTGTCGTCTCCATCGGGCAGGGCCGACGGGAGCGTCGCTAAGAGGCCTTTCTTGCCCTTGATGTCACCCTCCAGCGAGTCCACCACCTCTTGAATTCCGGTTGCAACATCGGCCATCACCGGCCCCACATTGTGGCCGCCGCAACACCCACCGCACATGCTGCATGTGAACGCGGCGTCCGGACGGACCAGTAAGGGAACGGCGTCAGGATTATCGACTTGCCACGCCCGGGTTGCCTCAGCGTCCGCTACAAACGCCCGACTCTCTGGTGTATCCAGCAGATGCAATCGCGTAAAGACTTGCACAACATTCTGCGCGTTGGCGGGTTGCGCACCCATTCGTTCGGCTAACTCAGACAGGGTCTGTGGGCGGTCCAACAATCGTGCCACTTGAAGTCCCCGATCATCCAGACGAAGGCGCTGACCCAAGGTGGTGTCACTCAAGATGGCCGCATACGACTGGTCTCCAGATGCAGGTTCCAGTTGGATCGATTCACGTAGCGGTGGAATGCTTGCGCTCATGGGCCCGGAGAGGATAGCATGTTTCGTTATTGGAGGCAGAACCGATGAATGGACGAGACGTATTTATGACAGCAGCGCTGCTTATCACCGGCTTGGTGATTGGCTACGTAATGGGGCGCAACACGTTGGTGCTCCCAGCCGACACCAACAGCAGCGAACCGTCGGCCACAGCCGCCATCCCGGCACCGGGCCCAACGCCCATACAGATAGATACTGTGACCGAAGTCGTGCCAAGCGCACCCGCAGTCGCGGCCCCGGAAGGAAAAGGCGCTGCACCGACCGTCGCGCCCGAAGCGCCAACAGCGCCTATCAAACAACTGCATCCCTTCAGCCTATCGGACGTACCCTTAATGGGCGAACCGGCCAAAGCCAAAGTGTCCGTTATTCTGTTCAGTGACTTCCAATGACCCTATTGCGCCCAGGTCGGTCCGACCATGGAACGATTGCACAAAGAGTACCCAGAGGATGTGGTCATTGCCTTCCGGAATTTCCCTCTCGGCTTCCACGACCAAGCCGTTCCGGCTGCCAAGGCCGCGTTCGCCGCCCATCAGCAAGGCAAGTTTTGGGAGTACCACAACAAACTCTTCGAAAAGGTGGACTCGCTGTCGGCTAGTGTCTTCGACGCCGTCGCAAAAGAGTTGGCCCTCGACATGACGAAGTTCCAACAGGATCGGACCTCCAAGAGGGCAGAAGAACGGATTGCAGAAGACAAATTCATCGCGCAACATCTGGAGGTCAATGGCACACCCGGCTACCTAATCAACGGCAGACTCTTCTTTGGCGCCCTGCCCTACGAGACGATCAAAGAGAGCGTTGACATCCAAATCCAGGCGGTCACAGAGGAGATGCGCACAAGCAAGGAGCCGGTTCACCAAGCACGCTTCGTAATCACAGAAAGCAACTTCATCCGATCGACTGAAGGACTGAGTTATGTGCCTGTGGGAGATGCCCCGTCCATTGGGTCCGAAGATGCGCTGGTGACACTGGCTGTCTTTAGCGACTTCCAATGATCGTTCTGCGACAGGGTGGGTTCCACCCTCGATAAGATTCGGCAAAAGTATGGCGACAAGGTCCGCATCGTGCACCTCAACTTCCCCCTCGAATTTCATGAACACGCACATCTAGCGGCTCAAGCCGGCGTGTACGCCCACAAGAACGGCAAGTTCTGGGAGTTTCACGATACACTTTTTAAGAACGTTTCGACCATGAGCCGGGAGACCATCGAACGAGTAACCGGCGAAGTGGGCTTGGATGTAGCCGACTTGAAGAAGGCGTTGGATGGCAAACTCTACGCCGAGACTGTGAACGCCCAAATGAAGCTGGGCAAAGACGCTGGGGTGTCCGGTACACCTGCCGTGTTCATCAATGGCCGGGTTCTCGAAGGTGCGAAGCCTTACGAGGAGTTTGAAACCCGTGTCGATAAGGCCCTCGCTAAAGCCAAAGAGTTGTTGTCGAAGGGAGCACCCGAAAAGGGTTTCTACGCACATCTCATGAAGCTGGCGAAAGCGGGAGAACTCCCCTAAAGGTGGGTGGAGACGCTAGGGTTCGACCTGAAAGGATGCCGTGTGCAGCAGCACTCCTTGACCGGTCAGAACGCGCACTTGCCACGCCCCAACATCGCCGGACGTCAAACGGACCTTCGACCATGTGCGCCAACCGCGGATAGAGTGCCCAACAGAGAGCTGCATTTGGCTACGTCGCGTGGAACCGCGATACCATTCAGCGACCACCTCCGTCTCGTCCCCCTTGTTTTGAACGACCAGATAGGCGTAGAGCTGGGACGACTGAGCCAAGGAAAACGTCGTGGCCACACCTTCGGGTTGCCGATTGGTCCGATCAACGCCTGCTGCGATGTCCAAACGCACCACAGACAACACCCGGGGCGCTGCTTTCTCAACGGGGGGAGCCTCCACAGGTGCCGCTGGCGGCGGAACCTCTTCCGGTTCGACCAACTCGCCATCAGACGCCTCGTTCACGGCTCCGGGTATTGGAACGACGGGAGCTGCCACCTGTTTGGCCTGGGGCTCCTCCGGCGGGTTTTCGTCCTCTTGGGCCTGCTCAGCATTGCTCAAGGACTCCTCCACGGCCGGAATCTCGACGCGTTCCTCCGGCACGGCTCGCGCTGCCTCCACGGACGGTGCGAGCGAGGGTCGACCTGGCGAAGACTGTGCAAACTCCGCCAAGATCTCCTGCCGGAGTTCTGCTTTGATCGCCTCCCGATCAATCTCGTCCGTTTTCTCGTGTTCAGAGCAACCTGCCACCAGGACGACCAGCGCTATAAGCCAACGATGCGTCTCCATCACTCCCCCTTCTCGATCAACAGAAATTCCGTGCTGGGGCTGGTCGTGTCCAACGACAGCGTCAACACGCCATCCGTCAGTGAAACAGTGTGGCTGTCCACCAACTGGGGCACCGTGCTGTCCGTCGTGACAGACAATCGATCCACTTGAACAGTATTTGCGCTCCCTGCCACGGTCTCCAAACCGGCCACCTTCACGAGGTACGAGACCGATTCCGTGCCTTCGGAATCTCCCGGTTGGGCGATGAGAACGTGGACTCGCTCATAACCATTGCTGCCCGCGCCCTCGCAACCGTCCTGATCCTTCGTTGCCAACACCCATGTCGCCGCAGTAGCTTGTTCATTCGAGATGCTCGCATCCACCGCCTCGTGACCGGATAGATATTGCCACGGCACCCATCCAACCCCCGCCGGCCGCCAGGCTCCTGTCCCGGACCACAGCGCGCTCTCTTCGACGTCGAGCGCGTCACAAGACGTGCCAAGGCACAGCTTACGACGATCGCCACGCACGAAGATGGCTTCGTCCACGATGTCTTGCCATGCCATGCGGAGTGCGTTCGACAGCGCACCGGAGTGTGCAGACCACAACGCCACTGCGCCCTCATCGGCCCCCTTCGGGAGAACGCCCCCAGGCATGTATTCGCCGGCCCACAACGCGATGTGGGCCAACCCCCGTTCATCCAACGCTTGTCGCAATCGAAGAGCCACCTCTCTCCCTTGAGCAACGGAGTTGCCCTCGTATGCAAACGACAGCACGTCTACCGAATCCTGAAAACCCATGGCGACCAAACCGTCCATGAGTTCCACCAAGGGATGCGTCGAAAAATCCTCCGTATCTTGAATGGCCATGGTCGGCATTACCACGTGCATTCGCGGACCATCGTTGGCGTTCGGGAACGCCGCCTTGACCGTGGACGCGAATTCAGCGAAGTCACTCACTACATCCGCTATGGCCGCGTAGCCACCGCGCTCAATGGGACGGCTAACAAACTCCACATAACGGACCCGGGCATCCAGTGCGTCTGGGATCCAGGGGGCGTGTGCGGGTTTGATCGAAATCAGCAGGTCGGCGTTCAAATGCCGCAGAACATTGGTCACCACCTCGGACCATTGCCCAATGTCCTCAGGGCGTTGGCCCGTT
>Ga0114996_10002042_pt1 | contig 26458 bp, 22 predicted proteins | sample ArcticOcean_MG_C_4_FD_87039 | JGI IMG/M metagenome (GOLD analysis project Ga0114996, IMG submission 87039) | Marine microbial communities from western Arctic Ocean - ArcticOcean_MG_CB4_134 | ecosystem: Environmental > Aquatic > Marine > Oceanic | place: Arctic Ocean: Canada Basin | collected... | reverse complement strand
CTTTTCCTTTTCCTTTTCTTTGTTTGAGGCCACGGCTCTTCTTTTCAGTCGTGCCTAAAATTTGGGCTGCTATGTTTTTCTTGGCAGGCTTCCCCTCAACTTTTTTCTCTTTTATAACTTCAATTTCTTGTTCTTGTACAATTTCTATTTCTTCCACAATTTCTTCCACAATTTCTTCAACAATTGTTTCTTCAACCTTTGGTATTTTTTCCTTCTTAAGTTTCGGTGATGGAATGCTACCGGCAACTTTCGGTGGTGCAGTAATAGCTTTTGGTGTCGGGGGCTTTGGAATCGGTACATTTTGAGGTTTTTTTGGTTCCTTAGTTGCTCCTCGGCTGAAGACGTTTTTTGGCGCCCTTTTAGGCGGCCCTCTCCTTCGTTGCCCTCTCAAGATACTCAATCTCCATCACACGGCCATCAAGTGCCTTAGATAAGGCTTCTTAGGGGACAAATCAACTCCATACGACTTCTGCATGGTCTGTCCTCATCGAGGGGTCTATGGCACTATCTTCTAATTTAGTCAATAAATCGTGTTTGAACATCTTCCTTCCTAATTCTGCAATCATAGTTCCATTATCTATACAATATTGTTTTTCTGGCCAATAGGATACTGCTCCCCTATCATTACACATTAATTCCGACATTTTTCTTATACGTTCATTGCAAGCAACCCCTCCTCCTAGTAACAACTCATTCTTACCAGTATGTGCGAGTGCTCTTTCAGCGACTTCTATACAACTTGAAAATGCATGTTCTTGCAACGACCAACAAACTTCTTCGAGAGGATGGCCGTCTGATATTTTTTGTACAGCAGCTGTTAATATACCTGAGAACGACAAATCCATTCCATGTACTCCATAAGGTAAGATAATATTATCTAGACTAGTTTTTGGATTCTTCTTTTCCCAAATTAACGCCAATTTTTCTATCTCCGGGCCACCAGGGAAAGGTATGCCCTGAGTTCTTGCAAATTTGTCTAGCATATTCCCAATTCCAATATCTAATGTCTCCCCTATAACGCGATATCTCCCCCCTTTTCTTGTTATAATCTGAGTATTTCCTCCACTAACATACAATAAAACAGGATCGTCGCAACTGGTTTGAAGTCTTCCAATCTCTATATGCGCAACGCAATGATTAACTCCAATAAGCGGAATCCTCAGTTTCTCAGATAGAGATCTTGCCACAGAAGCCCCAACTCTCAGGCAAGGCCCTAATCCAGGCCCCTGACTGAAAGCAATTGCATCAATATTTTTCACGGATATCTTATTTGTTGAAATAAAATCTTTAAATTTTTCACCAGATATTACTGCATGATGGTCAGCTGCTTCTCTCGGATGAATTCCTCCCTTTTCTGGGCGAAACAATGCTGACGACGATGGAATTATTTTACCTTCGGTTGAAACCCCTCCTATAGAGAATGTATGAGCCGTACTTTCTATACCTAAAATAACGCCCATTAGCATCCGCGAGGAGGAGAGGGCTTTCAAGCATCACTCCTGTCGGGTGTTATGGACCTCCTCTTATTCAACATTGGAGAACTTGCTACTTTGAGCTATGGTGATGTATCAAAACCCCTCTCTGGCATTAAAATGGCGGATAGAGAAAACCTCATCCTATCTTCTGGTAAGGCAATTCTAATTTCAGATGGCATAATCCAAAAAATCGCACCACAAGAAGAAATCATTGAAGAATTCGTACCTGATTTTTTCAATGAGAAGTCAGATTTAGTAAATTTATTGAATGCTCACGGTAATGCAGTAATTCCGGGTCTTGTGGATTGTCACACCCATTTATTGTGGTCTGGAGATCGATCTAATGAAATGACCATGCGTCAAAGTGGTTTTTCCTACAAAGAAATTTCCGAACAAGGTGGAGGAATTAGTAGAACAGTAAGTTCAACGAGAAAAGCAACTAAAGAACAGTTGATATCAATTGGTACAAAGAGGATAAACCAAGCGTCGAATAACGGTACGACTACTCTTGAGGCAAAAAGTGGTTATGGGTTATCTGTTGAAAGTGAAGTTAAACTTCTAGAATCATCTTCCAAGATTAAAAATATTAGTTGTAACTTATTATCAACTTGGTTAGGTGCACATGATTTCCCTAAAAATAAAACTCAAGATGAATATATGGATGAATTAATTAGCGAACAATTACCAATTATAGTTGAGAAAAAATTGGCGAAATGGGTGGATGTTTTTTGTGAACCTGGTTGGTTTTCTATCGAACAAACTGAATCAATAGTTGCCGCTGCGAAAGAATTAGGATTGAAGAGTAGACTTCATGTCGATGAATTCGTTGATTCGAATGGATTATCCCTGGCAGCAGAATTAGGGAGTAGTAGCGCTGATCACGTGGGATTCAGCAATTTAGAGTCCAGAGAGAAAGCCCATAGATCTGGGACCATGCAAGTATTTTTGCCCGGTACTCCATATGTTCTAGGGGATAAATTAGGTGAAGGGATGAAAGATTGTCTAGAAAACAATTGGAATTTTTCTCTAGCAACTGATTTCAATCCAAATTGTCAAACTCTTTCACTACCCTTTGTAGCGAGTATTGCAACTCATAGATTAGGCATAGACCCTTTAGCGGCATTAGTCGCTTGTTCTAGGAACCCAGCTTCTTCATTAAATTCGGAATTAAAATCCAATGTAGGTTCAATATATGAGGGTGGACCCGCTGACATCAATATTCTAAAAAGTAAATTTGTTGATTATTGGTGCCAAACTCCGGGAATGTCACCAATTGAAAAAACTCTTTTTTCAGGCGCTATTGTTTAATCGTAAAGGTAATTACTAACAATCTTTTATTTATGCGGAGTTACTAAACACCTTATCAAAACATTCAAAGAACTATTTTTTTTTAAAAAAACAATATCTTTTATGAAAGTATGAATGGTAATCGCCAATTGTTTCCGAAATGATTTAAATTCTCGAACATAGTGTGGCCGATAATGGTAGTTATCAGAAATTAAAATACAGTTGTGCTGCATCACAGCCTCTCAGCACAGCGTTTCTTGACGAATATGCTTTTTTACTGATAAGAGGGGGTACTAGCAAGGTTTAGTTGTTTGACCTTACGAGAGTTGATTGTGACATCTTTCCAAGCTTATTGTATGAAATGTAAAAATACAGTTATTGTTAGATCTCCAAGAAAAATAGTCATGTCAAATGGTCGAACAAGAGTTTCAGGATTATGTTCGCGTGAAAAATGCGAAGGGAAACTTTCCAAGATAATTAGTTAATTCTAATTCTCAGAGAGAATCATTCATCAGGGGTTAATTCCCCCATTCAATTACTGGGCTCGTGGTCTAGGGGTTATGACGCCACCTTGACATGGTGGAGATCGCAGGTTCAATTCCTGCCGAGCCCACCAGTAACTACGTTTCTTCTTTAACGATTACTCAATTCGTAAGATAATCTTAATTTTCCCGAACCTTTCGATTTGACATTAGTAATTGTCATTTCATTAAGTTTGGAAGTATTGTCAACATGAGTGCCTCCACAAGGGCATAAATCAATATCTACAATTTCTACGACTCTAAGTTTAGTTATACTGCTTGGTATTCGCTCCATGAATTTTGTATGCCTCATTTGATCATGAGATAGTATTTCTTCTCTGTCCCAATTATGTATTTTCACATTTTTTTGAGAATTGATCACATCATTGACTGATTGTTCTAAATCAGATGATTGAAATTTATCCCTATCTGGAAAAAGTAAATCAATTCTGGTATAATTTTCACTTATTTGATTCCCAACTGTTTCAGCATCAAACAAATCATTTGCTAAAGCAGAAACAATGTGTTGTACTGTATGCATGGTAGTATTCTTGTTTCTTCTCTTTTGGTCGATTATGCATTTTACTTCGTCACCTACTTTGAAACCGTCGACTAAGCTAAGAGGGTGAATAATTGTCTCACCTGGCAATGTTTCTAACAACTTAGCTTGAATTCGGGAATTTGATATGATCCCTGTATCTCCTTGCTGCCCTCCCCCTCTAGGGTAGCAGAATGTTTCTTCCAAGAATATACTATCTTCGTTAACATCCGTTATTGTTGTTGAAAAGGGTGGAGGGTTTGTTCCGGGGTGCTGAGTCATATGCAACTTTTCTTGCATATTCTTCACTTCCTGAAAATATCAGTAAATTCTGAAGATAATATCTTTTCAGCAATAATATTTGTATCTCTAGATGTACTCCTATCTTCGACTAATTTAGGGACATATTTTCTGACCCAAAGATGGATTAAGGCAACTGCTGAGGCGGGTTTTTGAGGAATATTTTCTAAAGCTTGACTTGAACAAATTAATTCACTTGATATCACACTAGAAAGTAATTTACTAGCCTTAAATGTTCTAAAAGCACCTGTTGCACCCATTGAAACATGATCTTCCTTGCCCATACTAACAGGGATATTTGTTGTAGTAACAGGATTAGAAAGTAGAGCTAGTTCTGCAATAACCGCTGCAGCAACATACTGTACAATCATTAAACCACTATCCAATCCCTCATTATTAGCTAGAAACGCTTTCTGATTGCTCCACTGTGGATCTAATACCTGATTTATTCTCCGTTCTGATATACTGGCAATTTCATGTATACAAACTGCCATATTATCACTTGTTAGGGCCAATATCTGTCCGTGAAAATTCCCTCCACTAATGACTTCTGCTTTTCCATTATTAGAGAATACAAGTGGATTATCAGTAGCAGAATTAATCTCAATTGTTAGAATTCTTCTAGCTTCACGTAAGATATCTATCATAGGCCCATGAACTTGTGGTGCACATCTGAACGAATAGGAATCCTGTACTCTATCACAATTTTCATGTGACTTATTAATGTCTGAATTATTCAAAAACCCTCTTATTCTACTAGCAGAAACAGTTTGACCGTATTGTGGCCTAACATCATGTATTCTTTGATCAAAGGCAACATAAGATCCTTTTATCGCCTCTACAGAAGTTGCTAAAGCAGCATCAGCTGCAAATATCAGCATCTCACAATTAATTATACTCTGGCATAAATATGAGCACATTTGACTTGTACCATTGATTAATGAGAGCCCCTCTTTAGCCTGTAAAGTAATTGGTTTAAGGCTACACATCTCTAAAATATCTGCAGACTCCCCTCGAGTCCAGATTCCATTTGATGTTTGATACTCTGCTTCGCTTTCACCCATCATTGCCAAAGTCATATGAGAAAGAGGAGCTAGATCTCCCGAAGCCCCTAATGAACCAATTCTTGGTATAAGCGGAGAAATTCGAGAATTAATCATGTCAATTAATAATTGTATTAATTCTAATCTTGCTCCTGAATTGCCCTTAGCAAGTGAATTCACACGGACTAGCATCATCATTAATACTGAATCTGGATCCATGTAATCACCAACACCACAGGCATGAGAGCGAATAAGATTAGCCTGTAATTTTTCAAGATCTTCAGGAGGTATGGTGACGTTAGATAATGCTCCGAATCCTGTATTTATTCCATATACTACGTCACCACTAGAAACAATTTCTTCCACAAGTTTTCTCGACTCTTTAACAGAGATAATGGAGCCTTCGGAAAGCTTGACTTTAGTGGTAATTTCTTTTATCGAAACAAGTTCTTCTATGGTCAATGAGTTACCATCTAGAACTATCACACTATTTGCCATTGAATCACCTCAGGGTATTCTTTCAAGTAAACTCTTCGATACATCGTTTGGAATAGTTACTTTCAAGTTTTTATTGCCATCCATTGCTCTTTTGATCGCAAATTTAGCCTCTGGATTCTGCGCCCAAGCACGTCTTGCTATTCCATTGTTAACATCCCACGATAACATTGAATTGATATTTTGATGTGATTGTTTACTACCATCAATAACCATTCCAAAACCCCCATTTATGGCTTCTCCCCATCCAACTCCTCCTCCATTATGGAGACTAACCCACGTAGCGCCTCTGAACGAGTCACCAATGAAATTTTGTACAGCCATGTCTGCTGTAAACATAGATCCATCTCTGATATTTGCTGTTTCCCTATACGGACTATCTGTTCCACTAACATCATGGTGATCACGCCCTAAAATTATTGGTAATTCAATTAAGCCATTTGCTATGGCATTATTGAATTCTTCTGCAATTTTTATTCTTCCTCTCTCGTCTGCATAAAGAATTCTGGCTTTGCTACCAACTACTAACCCATTTTCTTCAGCATTCTCAATCCATCGAATATTATCATAATATTGCCCTTTTATTTCATCGGGTGCCAGTTCAGCCAGTTTCCTAAGTACTTTTACTGCAATCTTATCTGTAATGGCCAAGTCTTCACTTTTTCCTGAAGAACATACCCATCTAAACGGACCGAATCCATAATCAAAACATATAGGCCCCATGATATCTTCAACATATGATGGGTATCTAAATCCAGATTCTGTATTTTCAGAGAAAATATCTGCCCCGGCTCTCCCTGCTTCTAGTAAAAATGCATTTCCGTAATCCCAAAAATACATTCCCTTATTTGATAGTATATTGATTATCTTAACATGCCTAACTAGACTACTTTGGACTTTCAGTTTGAATTCATCCGGATCATTTGAAATCATATGCTTCATGTCATCATAATTCATTCCATGGGGCGTATAACCACCTAACCATGGGTTATGCAGACTTGTTTGGTCACTACCTAACTCAGGTACAATATTTTCCGCATCTAATCGTTCCCAAACATCGATTATATTGCCTATGTATCCAAGAGAAACTGCTTCTTTATTCTCTATTGCTTCCTTTGTTCTATACATTAAATTGTCTAATTCATCATGTAACTCTGATAACCAACCTTGCTCATACCTTTTCTTTGCAGCATAATGATTCGGATCGGCTATTATCGAAACCGCACCAGCAATAACAGCTGCTTTTGCTTGAGCGCCAGACATGCCACCTAATCCTGAAGTGACATATAGTAATCCACCTAAACCGTCTTTAGTGTCGAAATTAAGATATTTTCTAGCAGCATTAAGTATAGTTAGAGTAGTTCCATGAACGATTCCTTGTGGTCCTATATACATGTAAGAACCCGCAGTCATTTGACCATATTGTGTAACTCCTAAAGCATTCATAACTTCATAATCATTCTGCGAAGAATGGTTTGGTATAGTTATTCCATTAGTTATTACTACTCGCGGACTATTGCTATTTGAAGGGAATAAGCCCAATGGGTGACCAGAATACATTACTAGTGTTTGTTTTTCATTCATTATGGACAAATAATGCATAGTTATTCTATACTGTATCCAGTTTTGGAAAACACTTCCATTTCCTCCGTAAGTGACTAACTCGTGTGGGTATTGAGCTACCTCAGGATCCAGATTATTTTGTATCATTAACATTATACAGGCTGCTTTCGTATTTCCGGCAGGATACTCTTCCAAAGGTCGAGCAAACATTTCATAATCAGGTCTGAACCTATACATGTAAATATGCCCATAATCCTTTAATTCTTTACTAAATTCTAATGCCAACTCATCATGCCAGTCTGTAGGGAAGTATCTCAAAGCATTAGCAATTGCTAATTTTCTTTGTTTTTTATTTAAAACTGAAGGTCTCTTTGGGGCATGTTCGACTGAGTCATCATATTCTTTTAAATCGGGTAAAGATAATGGTATCATATGTTCAAAGTCACTTGTTAAAAAAGCCATTATCAACCCATCCTATCTGAAACGATCAAACGTATTTCATCTATCAAAATCTTGGCAAAAGAAAGAACTTCTGTTGAAATTTCTTGAATTTTATCTAACTCTTCATTCTTCATCGAATCAACATTAATCTTAACATTCAGGGATGCGATATAAACTGCTGTGTAGGCTAACTCAGAAGAAGCCGCCAAGTCCGTTATTGCATTAGAATTCCCATATTTAGCTAAATTAGGTAATTTAGTAAGTAATTTATGACCTTCTTTGGCTATAGAAAGAGGGGTATTCGCAGCACCTATTGTTGTCGAAAGAATTGCACTTTTTCGTACTAGAATTTCTTCTTCATCAGATTTAGGTAACCTGTAAGCATGCATTACGTTGTCAAATGCTTCGGCATCTTCTTCTGCTAATGAAAGAGACTTTTTCATTGATTGACCACAGAAATCTATTATTTCTTGGGCCGCATCATGACCACTAGCCCATTTTTCTTTTCCAATAGTTAATCTAGCGACCATCAATGCTAACGAGTGAGCATGAGACAATGCAAGTGCAGCAACAGTTCCCCCGCCAGGAGTGGGTGAATCTGAACTAATGTCATTCAATACAGAAATATACCCATCATTCATTGTTGTTCACTTCCTTTTCTATGGCCCATTCAATAATACTAGACTGTGGATCAAATGTCTTCAAAAAGTCCAAACCTAGGCCAATTATTGCTGATTCAACCAACTCTTTTTCTGTAGCATTCTCTAGATTGTCATTAAACCACTTACCTGAATCAATCATTGCACTTAGTGGAACTAAACCAACTAATTCTGAACCACATGTCTTTACTCCATGGTCATTAACAATAGATCTCACAGCCTCAAATGCCATATGCATAGAAGTTTCTGAAACATTTTGTAGATTCATAGATACTTGAGATATTGAAGAAGAAGGCAAAGGTACACCCATTCCTTGAACATGATTTAACATTCCTGGGATTCTAAATTTTTTATCACCATTCTTAATTAATCGACCAGAAGTTCTAATCATAGAACCAGCTATCTTAGATGCCCTTGCATCCATCTCGTCAACATTTACGTTGTAGGCAACTAGAATATTTCTAGCCCCAATCGCAACAGCTCCAAAACGACTCTCAAGTTCCCCCCATTTTCCTGACCAAGAATCTGGCATTCTTGTGTTTTCATTGTTCCAAGGTCCACCTTGAAAACGTGACTCTAAACCTTCATATTCCAATTTTCTTAATGCTGACAGAGGTTTTCTCGAGGGTGCACTAGCAGCCTCTCCATAAAAAAAATGAGGAGTATTTGGGCCTAATAAATTAGATAATTCGCGAGCGGCTTCGATACAATGCTTCATTGAATTATCTGACAGGGGGACAAAAGGACAAACATCTACTGCCCCCATTCTTGGATGATTTCCTGTATGGTTGCGCATGTCAATTAATTCAGATGATTTGAGGATTATTTGGTAGGCTGCTTTAGTTACTGCTTGAGGATTCCCTGCAATAGTTATTACTGTGCGATTATAATCTGAATCAGGTTCACATCCCAATACAAATGCACCATCAACCGATCTCGCAGAATTGACTATTGATTCAATAATATCTAAATCTTTACCTTCACTAATGTTTGGTACGCATTCGATTAGTATGCCATCCATAAAAACACCAATTATCCATAGAGGCGACCAGGGTCATTGTTTTTGGCGCCTTTTCTTTTTGCATCAATTGAAGCAATTGCTTTCTTAAAGTGAGACATCTTACATTTAGAAACGCCTTCTGATATTGCATTCATACCCACATCAATTGTCACAGCCTTTATTTCGGCACCACTATACCCTTCAGTAATTATTGATAATTTAGCAAAATCAACCTTTTTTTCCAAAGGCATATTTTTAGCATGAACTTTGAATATCGCTTCTCTCCCTTCAATATCAGGTAATGGAATCTCCACTATTCTATCAAATCGCCCTGGCCTCAATAATGCTTTATCTAGAAGTTCAGGCCTATTTGTTGCAGCAATAACTTTTACATTTTCTAAGGAATCGAAACCATCTAGTTCTGATAGGAGTTGCATTAGTGTTCGTTGAACTTCTCTATCCCCTGATGTTGAAGAATCTAACCTTTTTGAGCCTATGGCATCAATTTCATCTATGAAAATAATACATGGAGCTTTCTTTCTTGCAAGGGAGAATAATTCACGTACCATACGCCCTCCTTCACCAATATATTTCTGTGCTAGTTCTGATCCAACTAAACCAAGAAATGTGGCATTAGTATGATTGGCAACTGCCTTAGCCAACATAGTTTTTCCAGTACCGGGTGACCCAGTTAACAAGACCCCTTTGGGTGGTTGAATTCCAAATTTTTTGAATTCTTCTGGTTTTTCTAAAGACAATTCGATTGCATCTCTAACTTCTTTGATTTGATCATCAAGTCCCCCTAGATCCGAATACTTAATATTCGGCTTATTAATTATTTCTGCACCAGATACTAGAGGATCAAAAGCCTCATCTAATATATCAATAACTGCTAATGTATCTTGATTCATTGATACTCGTACACCTGGTTGAATCTTAGATGAGTCAATTCGTGGATTTTTAGAGACTAAGAAGATAGTTCCGTTAGAGCTTCTGACAACAACCTTTTCGCCCATTATATCCTGTACATTACCAATGATAAGGGGGGGAGTTCTGAGACTCCCTATCTCTTCATCGAGTCGATTGATTCTTTTCTTAAGTTGACTTAGTTCATTTTCCAGATACATCTTTTCAGTCATCAATTGTTTGGCATCATCTGATAATAATGCATACTGTTCACGAAGTTCATCTAAAGCCTTGGAAGTCACAGTATCTTGCCCAGTTTCAGGCATTGTTTTTTCTTTTGGGGGTGACCCGGCTCGACTTACCATAAGGTAACCTAATGCAACCTACATTTGACGCTTATTACCCGAAGCAGTCTTGTATCCCCCTCTGCTCCCAGTTTCCATGGCATCTTGCGAGTTGTGTGGGAATGAGAAAGTATCCACACAAAAAGCACGTACTGCAGGCATTCAAGTGGAGGCCTGTAGCAAATGCATTGCATCAATGAATTTACAAGTTGAAGAGGTTCCAGTAATTTTATCACGAATTAAAAAATCTAAGACTAATGCAGTTACAAGTAGGGGAGTTGCAGGGAAAGATATTATGGCAAAAAAGGCTACAGAATTAGCCCCTGATTTCCATAAGAGGATAATTCAAGGAAGGAAGAAAAAGGGTTGGGATCAACGGACTTTTGCTTCTAAAATGAATGAAAGACTAAATGCGGTTCAAAAGATAGAAAATGGAGGGAGGCCCACGGACAAATTAATCTTAAAAATTGAAAAAATATTATCTATTGAACTAAATATAGAAAGAGGAGAAGATCATACTACTACCATGAATTCTTCTAAAAGAAATATGACAATTGGTGATGCATTAGAGGATTTATTATCTCGGAGGGAGAAATAGTGGATAACGTCCCACTGCACATCATTCACTTAGACCAAGATGATCCAAAAAAATGTACAGCGAGAAGATTACATAAATTTGGCCATGCAATATTACATACAAATATCAAAAAAATACCAAAAAGAGGGATATTGTTAGATCCTAAAGCAGGTTTACTTGTTGGTCCCGATGATAGAATAAGTATTGAAAGAGGTGCCTCTATTGTAGCCTTAGACTGTTCTTGGAAACAAATAGATAGTTCATTAGAGTATATTTCAAAAAATACGAGATTGGAAGGAAGAACATTGCCCTGTGTTTTAGCAGCTAATCCAGTATCTTGGGGAAAACCAGGGAGACTTTCAACAGCCGAAGCACTAGCCCTTAGTTTAGTACTAATAAACAGGTGGGAACAAGCAAAACACATTATGAAACCTTTCAGATTTGCCGACTCTTTTTTCAATCTTAATAAAGAACCTCTAGAAGCCTATTCTATGGCAAAGACTAATGCTGAATTAGCTGAAATACAGTGGGAATTCTTCGATAAACCTGTTTTATCTGACCTGTGATCCATTAGGCATTTCATTATCTAAAGTTAATACTGAAACGCGGCCTTCTCCGTCATCTGCCGCTAGTATCATTCCTTCAGACATAATACCTCGCAATTTCCTTGGTTTAAGGTTTGCAACAAATACAACCTGCTTACCTAACAATTGTTCTTTGTCATAGATACCTTTGAGGCCAGCACACACGGTCCTAGTAGATTCCGGACCGTCTTCAATGGTAACAACATATAATTTGTCAGCATTAGGATGATCTTCAATAGCTATTACTTTACCAGTTTTCATTTCCACTTTCATAAAATCTTCAAAATCGATATATTTCACTTCCTTTTCCTTTGATTCAATTTTCTCGACACCGATATCGGCGATTGACTTTTCACGCTCAAGTATATTCTCTATATCAAGTCTAGCAAATAGTGGAATCGGCTTAGAATCATTCCAGAAAAGGTCCGACGTAAAATCAAATGCATTTTCATAGAGGATATCGTCTAATTCATTATTTTCCCCAAGCATGGCCCATAACCTATCTGATTGGAACGGAAGAAATGGACGGAGTGTAACCGCTAATCCTTTACATATTTGCCAACAAAATGCAAGTGTAGACATTGACCTTTCCTTACTTTTATTTTCTTCGGCATTAATATATTTCCAAGGTTCTGAATGCTGAATAAGGCTATTACCTAACTGAGAGATATTCATAATGGACCTCAAAGCTTCCTTGAAACGTTGTTTTTCCATCGATTGCATAGCACTCTCAAGTAGTTTGAGGATCTTTAATTCTGCCTCGTTATGATTCCCTGCATCTACATATTTTGTTAGTGGATTTACTCCGTCTATCGCTTCGAGTCTATGTGATAGAGTCATCACACGATGGATAAAATTACCATACGTGCCAATTAATTCATTGTTCACCTTGTCGACATATTCTTCCCAACGAAAATCAGTATCGTGACCTTCTGGCATATTGATAGATAAGAAATAACGCAAAGCATCTGGGTCATGATTCTCTAAAAATGAAGGAAGCCACACTCCATGTTTCCTACTCTTACTGAATTGCCCTCCTTGGAGCATTAAAAACTCCATCGCAGGAACATTCGATTCTAGAACCAAATCACCTACAGCAATATCAGAAGTAGGTTTTCCACCTGATTTCGCAGAATTAAGGCCCATTATTATGGCAGGCCAGATAACGGTATGGAATGGAATGTTATCTTTACCCATGAAATATATATGTTTAGGCTCAGTTCCATCCTCATCTTTTACCCACCATTTCTTCCAATCTTCCGGATCCGAATATTTCTCTGCCCAGATTCTAGAACATGTCAAGTAACCTTGAACTGCCTCAAACCAAACATATATTCTCTTTTCTCCCCAATCAGCATCAGGCATTGGCAATTTAATTCCCCATTCCATATCTCGTGTTACTGCCCTAGGCCTCAAACCCATATTGAGCCAATTTTTTGTCATTGCTCTGACATTAGGTTTCCAAGTTTTTTGTTTTCTTTCTGCATGAATTTCCAGTTGCTCCTGAAATTCATTTAACTGAAAAAAGAAGTGTTCTGTGTCTCTAATTTCGATTTGAGCACTAGGATCCATTTTTGAGCGTGGATTGATTAATTCATTGGACTCGTATGTCGCCCCACATTCATCGCATTGGTCACCTCTAGCACCGTCAGCATTACATATCGGACATTCCCCTTCGACATACCGATCGGGCAGAAATTTAGTTTTCCCATCTGAACTTATAGAACAGTATTGTTGCATGGTTTGTTGCTTAAGATATCCTGATTTATGTAATTCTGAAAAATACTCTTTCACTAATTCTTTATGCCTAGGATCAGTAGTTCTATTGTATAGTGCTCCACCGTAGTCTCGACCTCTTCTATCTACATTATTGCCCCATGAACACCCCAAATCAATCAATGCCTGAGTATTAATTTCATGAAATCTATCTACAATCTCTTGCGGGTCGACCTTTTCTTGTTCCGCAGTTACCGTTATCGGTGTGCCATGTTCATCTGAACCGCTGCACATTATGACTGATCGACCTCGTGACCTTTCGTATCTATACTGTATATCAGCTGGTAAACAATTACCAGCAACATGCCCTAAATGTAGGGGTCCGTTAGCATAGGGCCAGGCCATAAATATAGCAACATGTTCCATTTTTTTCAGCGTCCCAACTGTACTTACAAACAAATGCCTGAGGCACCATGTTTATGTCTTAATCGCCTCTGTTAGGTCCGGAGTCGAGTAACTTTAACGGCGTGAATCTAATTTTTATTCAAGAAAAAGTATTCTAAGAGGCAATAAAATTGAGTCCTACGACACTAATTATTTTTTATGCATCTCTGGCATTAATCGCCTCTTTTATGTGTAGTATCCTTGAGGCTGTTTTACTTTCGACAACCCACGGGCATATTGTTGCCTTGAAGGATACGCACCCTAAAATTAGCCAAACATGGAGTGACTTCAAAGATGATCCAGAAGGACCTCTAACAGCCATATTAACGTTGAATACTATTGCCCACACTGTTGGCGCCTTGGGTGTAGGGCATGAAGTTGAAAATGCATTTCCAGGCAAATATATAGTAGCAATTTCAGCATCAATTCTCACAATAGCCATACTACTTCTAAGCGAGATTCTTCCAAAAACAATCGGGGCACTATATTGGAGAAAACTAACAGTTAGTTCAGCACGAGTTTTGAAAATTTTGATGTTTATTTTATTCCCTATTGTTTATCCAATAGAAAAAATCAGAAGATTATTTCCCGCTATTCAAAATGAAGCAGTAACTAGGGACGAACTATCGCATCTGGCAGATATCGCTGAAGAGACGCACGTAATTGAGAGAGATGAGGAGAAAGTCATACAGAATTTACTAGGTCTAAGGGAAAGAACAGTAGCATCAATAATGACTCCTCGAGTAGTTATGGCTACCGCCTCAGATAATGAAACTGTTTCACAAATCCTGGAAAGAATACCAATCATGATACATGGTAGGATGCCAGTAACACTGAATCAAAACATCGATGAAATCCAAGGGATGGTTCTCCGGAGCGATATTCTCCGAGAGGCAGCGGCAGATCATGATAATATTCTGATGCATGAGATTTCTAGGGATATAAACCATTGCAGAGACATTGACTCAGTAGACAAGGCATTAGATATTTTATTGGATAATAAAGAGCAAATTTTGATTGTTAAGGATGAATTCGGAGGAACTGTGGGGTTAGTTACTATGGAGGACATCATTGAAACACTCTTAGGTGTAGAAATTGTAGATGAGGATGACCAAGATGCAATAGAGGAAGGACATCATCACGAAGATATGCGGGAACTTGCCAAAATTAGATTAGAAGAAAATGGCTCTATCGATGAATTAGACCAATGATATTTTGATGAAAATATTATGACTAAAATCGGTGTAATAATAATCACTTAGTGTAAATAACTCCAGTTACAGTAATTTACCAAAGTCAGTGCAGTAATCCTCATCAGGTGTGATTAAAACCACTTTTGGTTTTAATAGTCACAACCCTATTGGATTAACCATGAAAGCAGTATTAGTCGGATATTCTCGTTCCCCATTCACTCCTGCAAAGAGGGGAGAATTAGCAAAAACAAGACCAGATGATATAGCGGCGGCAGTAGTTAATGGCCTCATTAAAGAGACCGGAGTAGACCCTTCTCTAATTGAAGACTTAATTGTAGGTACCGCCTTTCCAGAAGCTGAACAAGGATTTAACATGGCAAGAATGGTTACTTTCCTTAGTGACCTACCTGAAACGGTTCCGGGTGTTACAATAAACAGGTTCTGTGGTTCTTCAATGCAGGCTATACATGATGCTGTTGGTAGAATTGCAATGGGATCAGGTGATGCTTTTATTGCAGGAGGTGTTGAATCAATGACTAGGATTCCAATGACCGGTTTTAACCCAATGCCTAACCCAAAACTAAGTGAAGAATATCCCGAAGCTTTCACATCCATGGGAATTACTGCAGAAAATCTTGCAAAGATCTATACAATAGATAGAGAAACACAACAGGAATTTGCCATAGAGAGTCAAAAAAGAGCATCAGAATCGAGAGAAGCAGGAGAATTTGTTGATGAAATAATACCCATAGAAACTAATTCAGGAGTTGTTGACTCTGATGGCTGTATTCGTCCGGAAACAGATTCAGTAGCACTTTCAAATTTGAATCCCGCTTTTGACAGTAAGGGGACTGTAACTGCTGGAACCTCCTCACCTCTAACTGACGGTGCTGCTTTTGTCCTCGTTTGTTCAGAAGACTTCGCCAAAAATAATCAATTGAAACCATTAGCAAGAATCTTGAGTACAGCAGTCTCAGCGTGCCCACCTGAAATAATGGGAATAGGTCCGGTTGAAGCCACAAAAAAAGCTCTAAAAAGAGCGCAAATATCACTTGAAGAGATAAATATTATCGAGTTGAATGAGGCGTTTGCTGCTCAATCTCTTGCAGTTATCAATGAACTGAAACTGGATATATCGAAAGTAAATATCCAGGGCGGAGCAATCGCATTGGGTCACCCTCTTGGAGCAAGTGGTGCTAGGATTACTGGAAAAGCAGCACAACTCATGAGTAAGAATGACGAAAAATATGCGCTTGCTACAATGTGTATTGGTGGTGGCCAAGGTATTGCCACAATCCTCGAGAGAGTATAGGAGGTTGAAAAATGATTGACCCCCTCAGAAAAGTGGCTGTCATTGGTAGTGGAGTAATGGGGGCAGGTATAGCAGCCCACTGTGCAAACGCGGGATGTGAAGTATTACTTCTCGACATAGTACCCGAAGGCTCCATTGATCGTAATGTAGTTGCTAAACAGGCAATTGGGAGGATGTCAAAATCAAATCCAGAAATGCTTATGCAAAAGAGAAATACTAAGCTTATAACTCCGGGAAATATTGAGGATGACTTATCAAAATTGAAAGATTATGATTGGGTAATCGAAGTAATAATAGAAAACCTTGAAATTAAACGCCGTTTATACCAAAAACTAGCTGAAAATATAGGACCAAAGACAATCTTATCGTCAAATACGTCAACATTACCACGCTCTAAACTTGTTGCAGAAATGCCTGCCAATGTTTCATCGAGATTTCTAATCACGCATTTCTTCAATCCCCCAAGATATCTCCCTTTACTCGAAGTAGTTAGTGCTCCTGAAGTTGATCCCGAGATTCTGAAACGCTTCTGTTCATTTGCTGATTTGAATCTAGGGAAGAGGGTAACGATGTGTAATGATAGTCCAGGATTTATTGGTAACAGATTAGGGATTTATTTCATTCAAAGGGCATACAAGGCCACTATTGACCATGGTTTATCGATAGAAGAAACAGATGCAATGCTAGGTAGGCCTATTGGTCTGCCCAAAACCGCTGTATTTGCCTTAATGGATTTAGTAGGTATTGATCTCATCCCTCATGTTACAGGAAGTCTTCTATCACACCTTCCTAGTGATGATCCTTTTCACGAAATAGCTGGGACTGGTAAGGAAACAGTAACCTCTATGATCGAGGAAGGATACACAGGTCGAAAAGGCAAAGGAGGTTTTTATCGCCTTAACAAAGAAAGTGGTAAGAAGATTAAAGAAGCGAGGAACCTAATTACTGGAGAATACCATACTGCAAATCGCAGGGCCGGATTCCCTTCTGCTAAGAGGGGAAAAATTGGGCTGTCTGCGATAATGGATTGTGACGATAAAGGAGCGCAATTAGTAACTGATGTATTACTAGATTCACTATCTTATGCTGCTTATATTGTACCTGAAGTGAGTGAGGATATCTATGCAATAGATGGTGCTATGAAGGTAGGGTATAACTGGAAAAAGGGGCCTTTTGAAATGATGGATGCAATAGGCCCTAAGTCTATGATTAAAAGACTTCAAGAATCTAATAGAGAAGTGCCACCTTTTCTTTCTCTAGCAGCAGAAAAAGGGTCATTCTATGATAGAAAAGGCGGAGAAATTACAAGACTTTCCCCTGATGGTGAAATGGTTACTATAGATAGGCCAGAAGAAATTCTAACTGTTGCCGATTTAAAACGTCGAGGGAAACCATTGAAAAGAAACGGTTCAGCAAGTATCTGGGATATGGGAGATCAAGTATTGCTAGTTGAGTACCATACAAAAATGAATGCAATGGATCCAATGAACATGGAAATGCTCCTCAATGCAGTTGACATGGCGGAAACGGAGGGTTGGAAAGGTGTTGTGATAGGTAACGATGCTGCGAATTTTTGTGCAGGAGCAAATTTAGGATTGGCATTATTTGCAGCAAATTTAGCTGCATGGAAAGATCTAGATGACTTTATTGGTTTAGGTCAGGATACATATCAAACATTGAAGTACTCAGAAGTACCGATTGTTGCTGCTGCTGCTGGACTGTGTTTAGGTGGCGGGGCAGAAGTACTGATGCATTGTGATGCAGTACAAGCGCATTCCGAATCTTATGTTGGACTTGTAGAAGTTGGTGTGGGAATTATCCCAGCTTGGGGCGGTTGTAAAGAATATTTAGGACGCGTTAAAGAATTTGGACTTGTGCCTAATGGGCCTATGGGGGCAGTAATGAAAGCATTCGAAGTAATTGGAACTGCACAAGTAGCGAAATCAGCAGAACAAGCACGCTCAATGGGATTTCTGAGTCCTAATGATCGTATAACTATGAATAGAGATAGGTTGCTTGCTGATGCTAAAAAATTATTACTAGATATCTCAGAAGGATACGTGCCACCTGAACCAAGAACTTATTCATTACCAGGTGTATCAGGAAAAGCAGCTTTGCAATTAGCAGTAAATGATCTAGCATTATCTGGAAAAGTTACCCCTCATGACATCATAGTAACTAATGCATTAGCTGAGATACTATCAGGAGGGAATACTGATGTTACAGAGTTACTCCAAGAAGATGATATTCTTGCTATGGAGAAGAAAACTATTGCCAAACTAGCAAAAAATACTGACACATTAGATAGAATGCAGCACATGCTTGAGACAGGGAAACCCCTAAGGAATTGAGGTGAGAATATGGTATATTATAATGCACCAATAAGAGACTATGACTTCCTGTTAAATGAAGTGTTAAATGCGATCCCAACTGTTCAAAGGTTGGGTTACTCTGAATTCGATAAAGAATTCCTATCTATGCTTGCAGAAGGTTGGGCTGAACATGTCAAAGAAGTTTGGCTTCCTATCAATCAATTAGGTGACAGAGAAGGATTAGAATTCAATGAAGGGAAAATAATAATGCCACAAGAATTTAAAGACGCATACAGAGAAAGTGCAGAGGCAGGGTGGTTGTCAACTTCGATGAAAACCGAACATGGAGGAATGGGTGTTCCCATTTTATTTCAATCAGTTATTTGGGCCGAATTCGGAACCTCAACTAACATGGCCCTGAGTGTCCTCCCTGCTCTTACGCTTGGTGTGTATGATATTTTAGCCGAACATGGTGAAACTGAATTAGTCGATTATTTTGCTAAAAACCTGGCTTCAGGAAAATGGTCAGGGACAATGTGCCTTACTGAACCTCATGCGGGTACCGATTTAGGAATCATATCAACTAAAGCAATTCCTCTAGAAGATGGCACTTATCAAGTTACAGGAACTAAGATATTTATCTCATATGGCGAGCATGATCTGACTGAGAATATTGTGCATCTAGTTTTAGCGAAGACTCCGGATGCACCTGAAGGAACAAAAGGTATATCTTTATTTTTAGTTCCTAAATTTATGCCATCTGGTTGGAATTCTAAAGGATTGGCGAAAATGTCAAATGAACTTAATTCAGAACATAATCGAGTGACATGTTCAGGGAGTGAAGAAAAAATGGGAATACATGCATCTCCTACATGTGTAATGAATTTCGATCAGAGTATAGGGTGGAGAGTAGGAGATTTATACACAGGTATGCCTCTAATGTTTGAAATGATGAATAGAGAAAGGTTAGCTACAGGTATGATGGGAATAGGACTTGCTGAAATTGCTTATCAGAATGCTCTGAATTGGGCAAAAGAAAGACGACAAGGTAGGGACCTCAAAGGAATACAAGAACCTAAAAAAGTAGCCGATAACATCCTTGTCCATCCAGATGTACGTAGAATGTTATTGCAGGCTAAAGTCAACAATGAAGGTTGTCGAGCACTTGCAGCATGGACAGGACTCCTTCTGGATCAAACACACAGTGATGACAAAGAAGAAGCCGAAATGGCAAAAGCATTAGTTGCTCTGTTTACACCAATTGTCAAGGCACATTTCACAGATCTTGGTTGTGAAACTGTAAGTACCTGCATGCAGGTAATGGGAGGAGCTGGGTATTGTACTGAATATGGTGTTGAGCAATTCTATCGCGATGTAAGAATATCTAAAATTTGGGAAGGTACTAATGGGATACAAGCATTGGACTTAGCAGGACGAAAAGTAACAGAAAATTTAGGTAAAAATCTAAGATATCTTTTGTGGCCTTTGACTGACTTCATCAATGAAAACAAAAATAATCCACTAATGACCGAGTTCAACAAACCACTATATCAAGGTGTTCGCGGACTGCAGCAACTAACATTACAAATGATAGCCGAAGGACAATCAAACCCTCACTTCCTTGCCGCAGGTGCCACCGACTACTGTAGATATTTTAGTAATGTTTTGCTTGCGTATATGTGGGCGCGAATGGCAAAAGTATGCCTAGAAAAGCCCGATGAACCATACTATGGTGCAAAGTTAGCTAGTGCACGTTTCTTTTTCACAAGAATTTTTCCTGAGACAATGAGTCTCGCAGCAAAAATACAGGCTGGAGATAAAACACTAATGGACTACCCTCTGGAGATGATGTAATGTCTGAGAAAATCAGTCAAACATTAAGAATGAAATTCAAAAGAGCTGCTAATAAAATTCAAAATCTTTCATCTAGACCCTCAAATAAACATCTTTTGCTACTTTATGCCCTATACAAGCAAGTAAACGAGGGTGATTGTGAAGGAAGAGCAAGTGGCGGTTTGAGAGAAAGAGCCAAATGGAAGGCTTGGAATTCTATATCAGGCACCTCAGAATTTCATGCAATGACAAAATATTGTGAAATAGTAGATCATTTAGTAAGTTTAGACTGAGGCGAAAAAGATGCTAATGGATCAAAAAAAATTAATGGCGGAGTATAAAAGTCTCCTAAAGGGCATGAAGTTTCGGATGTTCACTGCTCTTTCTATGCCTAGTGCTTGGTTCGCCGGCCTCAGAGTTATAGAATTAGATGACAATATTTGCGTGACCTCACTACCAGGTGGTTGGAGAACTCAAAACCCCTTCAAAACAATGTATTGGGCGGTTCAAGGAATGGGCGCGGAGTTAAGTACAGGAGCAGCACCCTTTGCTATGTCTAAATCAATGTCTAAAAAACTAAGGATGTTTGTAGTAGGTACAGAAGCTAAGTTTACAAAGAGAGCAAAAGGAAAAATAATTTTCACGTGCGAAGAGATTTCTATGGCTAGGGATGCAATAGAAGAAAGTGTAGTTACAGGTATTCCAGTTGAATGTAACCTTACATCGATCGCGACAGACTCATCTGGAGACGTTGTTTCAGAATGGATTTTCAAGTGGAACTTCTTAGTAATTGATGGTGTGTGAGAGATTGATAACTACTAAATTAACAGAAGATGCTGGGATTAAATACCCAATAATCTGTGGTGCAATGTATCCCTGTTCTAACCCTGAATTAGTTGCTGCAGCATCGGAAGGAGGGGGGATCGCAATCATACAACCAGTTGCTCTCACTATGGTTCATGGGTACAATAAACCAAATCGTAAGGAAGGCCTTAGAATAGGTATTAGATATATTCGATCACTTACTGATAAGCCAATTGGCTTTAATGCTCTAATTGAAAAAGGTAGTGAAAAATACATTCAACAGATGGCAGAATGGATTGATATTGCATTAGATGAAGGGATTAGGTTCTTTATTACATCTCTAGGGAAACCCGACTGGGTATGTGAAAAGGTTCACGCGAAAGGAGGTGTTGTGTATCATGATGTTACAAATAGAAAATGGGCAGAAAAAGGTAAAGAATGTGGCGTTGATGGTTTAATATGTGTCAATGACAGAGCGGGTGGGCATCTTGGCGAACTTACTATGGAGGAGATGTTTGATCATCTTTCAGATATGGGATTACCATTAATTTGCGCAGGCGGAATAGGTAGTGAGTTAGAACTTAAAAAAGCAATTGATATTGGCTATGATGGAGTTCAAATGGGTACTAGATTTATTGCAACGGATGAATGTACAACTCCCGAAGATTACAAAAATGCAATAGTTGAAGCGAAAGAAGACGATATAACTTGGACCACGAAATTAACAGGTATCCCAATCTCAGTAATAAAAAATAGTAAGTTCAAACAAAACAATTCTTGGGTAATAAGAAGACTCCTAAATAGTAGATTCAAGCATAGAATTAGACTTGCTATTACAGCAATTTCTTTCTGGAGAATGAAAGCTCTATCTAGAGGTAAAGGTAAGTCATCAAAAGACCTATGGTCTGCTGGAAAAAGTGTTCAGACTGTAAATAGTATTGAATCCGCGAAGATCATCATGGAGAGATTGGGGAAATATATAGAAAAAGAGGAGCTTTAAATGGATACTGAGAAATCTAGTCGGAAATCAAGACTTAAAGCAGCAGTCTATCAGAAAACACCTGCTCCTTTGCTTCCTAGTAAACCGAAGGTATTGACTGCACTAATAATCATTCAAATTATCGCATTGATTGCTTCTTCTGGGTGGAGAGAATATCGTATCGCGTGGATTGTTTTCGGTGCATCAATCCCAATAGCAGGTTGGTTAATTATGCGATGGAGAATATATGCTTCAGTTTTTATAACCCCGAAAAACAAAGACTCACTCAGGATTACTGATTCAAGATGGCAAGAGTTTACTTTTTCTGGCTGGGGTGAAGAAACAATGAAGGCATATTTTCTAGAATCAGAAAAAGTCAGTAAAGATGTCATATTATATCTCCATGGGTATAACTCAACTTTGGGAAATGGGGAGTCAAGATGCCAACATATGAATTCTATTGGATTAAATGTAGTAGGATTAGATCAAAGAGGATTCGGTGAACAAAAAGGAAAATATGAATGGACTATTCTGAAGGTAATTGCAGATATTGAACTATTATTGGAAAGTTTACCTTCAACATTAGGGTTTACACCTGAAAAACTTTGGATATATGGGCATTCAGTAGGCGGCTTCCTAACCATTAGGCTTGCAGGGCACCCTTCTGGCTGGTGGAGTGAAGCTTTGAAAGGTATAATTTTAGAATCTCCAGCCACTTCTTTTCCATTAATAATAGAGAAAAAATTACCAAGTAGGGCAGTAATGGCAAGTCCATGGGTGCGACATATACTTAGAAGAGAATATCAAAGAATTCATCCAGACTTGAATATCGGCTACGCTAATTCACAGATTCCTTTTTGGGGTGTGCCAAAAGTGCCATTACTTGTTATACAAGCAGAAAATGATGAAACTCTAGGTAACGAACACTTTAATTTATTGAAGAAACATTTTGATGATATAGCAGAGATCCATGTTCTAAGCGATATGCCACATACTTCGAGAGTCGACGTCAAAGAAAGAAGAAAGATTCTTGAAAAATGGCTTTCATTAGAACATCTCAAATAGATAAAACGAAAAAGAAATTAGATTAGCGAACTGTATGACTTACACTAATGTCTCGTTTGATGAAGCATCAGAAGTCATAACTGCTGCAGGTTTCTCCGACCTACTTAGTTTAGAAAAACTAGATGGAGGGTGGGCAAACTCGAACTATATTTTATTTTTGAAAAATAATACTAAACTTGTATTAAAGATATGGAATGAACGGACACTAGAAGAAGTTGATTATTTACTTTCCATCACTGAGTATTTATCTAATAATGGAGTACCTACTCCACCACCAATACCTTTCAGTAATGGAAAATTAGTGATGACTAAAAATGGGCTAGCATGGTCACTGATGCCTTTTATGGAAGGGAAATGGCTAGAATCTAATAAGTCCTCACTATATTCACTTGGAAAAATACAGGCTAGTTTGCATATGCTAGTTCCTCCGAAATATCTGAAGAATGACTTTTCCATGGGGTCTACACTATTTGAAAAACTGTTCTCAATAGCAGACCAAAGAGATGAATGGACTGATTTTTTAGATATGTTGAAAGTTGAAAGTACGGCATTAAGCGAAAATATTGAAAATTTACCTAGAGGACTGATACATGGAGATTTGTTTCCTGATAATGTATTGGGATCTAAAAATGAAGTGACGTCGATACTTGATTTTGAAGAAGTTTGCCATGGTATTTTAGCATTTGACTTGGTAATGACCTTTGTTGGATTTGGGTGGGAAAATGGTGAGCCCGTAGCTGAACGTTGGGATGCCCTAATGGATGGCTATCAGTCAATAAGAAAGTTGACTGATGATGAAATTGAGGCTTTGCCAAATTTACACCGTCTTGCTACACTCTCAATAGCCGCATGGCGTTATTGGCAGTTTGTAATTAATTTGCCGAACACTAAACATACGAATCGCTATCTTGAGATGACTGAGCGACTGAATAAAAAATTACCATTCTAAATACCTTTGATACATACTCTGAATTGGTATTGATACTGTGAGAATGAGTACCCCTAGATCGGGGGAAATAACTTATAATAACGGAGTTGAACGCACCTCATAAGGGTAGGATGATCATGGTTAATTGTGAAGGAAAAGGTAGAAACCCCCATGTTCTTGCATGTGGCGGTGATGGTTTTCGCGTGTACGGTGCAGCTGAAAGGGGGACTGCAAAACACTGTAGAGAATGTGCAAGGGTAAGAGCGGCTTACGATGGGCCTCTGCGCAAAGCCATAGGAGAACGATATGGCTGGAGCATGCACAGTTGCAGGGATACTATCGGTTGCACAATTCATGAGGGGAAAAGTTGGTCTTTCTGGAATAGCCACGAAAAGCCAGGCATCCCCAAACCAACTAGAATTTCCCAGAATAGGTGGTTGATACAACAAGAATGGGGTTACGTAGCGAGTGAGGAATCCACAGCGATTTTAGATGATAAATTCGTAAATAACCTACGATATGCTACTTGGGACGATGACTTCAGCATTCCTTGGCTAGATTCCGATGCCGATTTTAGCGTATCCCCTACAATCCCGGTTGCCGAACAAGATGAGAATCCGACTAATCTCGATGAGCGATTGAAGAGTTGGTTGGAAGAGGCTAATCCAAGCGCTCCAGTATACAGAAAACTCAAGGGCGAGGCGGCGAAGAGCGGAATAGTCTACATAGGTATCAACGAGCGGGCATGGCCAGGGTGGGTAGTGAGCGGCAAGACAAGCAGCTCTGACCGACTTAGTGGCTACCAGACAGGTGATCCTTTCAGAGAATACTCATTCATCGCAGCCGCGGTCATTGAGGATGGTCTGAGTGATGCTGAGAGGAAGTTCCAAAAGGACTTGAGCGAGAATGCCACTAAGCGCGGAGTACCTTCATCGACTAGAGAGTCAGAGTGGTTTGAGATAGATGTTGATTTAGCTGTATTACTTCTTTCAGAGCTTGATGGAATTTCTGCATTCTTCGACTATAGGGAGGATGCTTGAATGGTAATTAACAATCCTGCTGGAGAGCCGATTGAGTTCACCTGTGTTGGTGGATTCTGTAACGGTGGCCCTCATCCGATTGGGCAGAGGTCTGCAAGAAGGCATTTGGACAATCCTAGACAATGGTGCAATGCCTGCAACGCTGCCCAAAGATGGTTTCACGACGCATGTGAAGATGGTGCTTCGAAGCGACTTGGATTGGCTACAACAAACAACTGTGAGTTGTTTAGGGAACTCCCGGAAGCCACACAGGACTTGGAAAAGCAAAGAGAGGAAGGCCTACTCTTGGCTGGAATCTCCACCGAGAACGAGCGTTGGAATCAATACTGTCAACAACGTGAACTCAACAATCCACTCACCAATGATGAGAACAATCCGGTAGTGGATGTAACACCTGAACCTGAGGACACACCCGCGGCTCCTAATCACGGAACTGCGATTCATCAGGACTTACAGGCTGGTGAAGGAGGGGGGCAACAAATCGCTGCCACAAACGGTCATGTATACATCCTAACTCATCCATTGATGGACGGCTGGTTAAAGATAGGCATGACTCGCTATCCAAATTCTAGGCTGAGGAACTACAACACCGGAGACCCTGAAAGTCGCTACCACATGGAGCACACCGTTGCAGTCGACCATCAGAGGAATGCAGAGGCTTCGGCCCACACACTGGCTGAGTTGGCAGATAGTTTCGAAGGCCGAAGTGAAACAGGACGAAGGGAGTGGTTCATGATGAGTTTGGAAGACGCTCAGGCTATCCTGAACCAGATTGGAACTCCGCTGGAGAATGGTGACTAAAGGCTGTTCAGAACAGCCAGAACTGACTCACCGATTCGTTGTGCGAGCAAAGGTGGAACTGCGTTTCCAATGAGTCTGTACTGATCTTTGGCTGGCCCTTCAAACACGAAGTCATCAGGGAAGCCCTGCAGTCTTGCCGCTTCTCTGGGTGTGATGGCTCGGTTCTGAATAGGATGTGCGTATCCATTCGCGGCTCGTATCTCGCAAGTGATAGCGGGAGCATGTCGACAGACCCAGTTCATTCGCTTGTATTTGTACCATGAATCTTCAGGATTCAGTTCATGCAAGTTTTCTTCCT
>Ga0114996_10002041_pt1 | contig 26458 bp, 20 predicted proteins | sample ArcticOcean_MG_C_4_FD_87039 | JGI IMG/M metagenome (GOLD analysis project Ga0114996, IMG submission 87039) | Marine microbial communities from western Arctic Ocean - ArcticOcean_MG_CB4_134 | ecosystem: Environmental > Aquatic > Marine > Oceanic | place: Arctic Ocean: Canada Basin | collected... | reverse complement strand
TGGAATGACAGCTCCGGGTGTGGTACGTAAAGGAGGGCTAATTGGTCGATGGACGCAGTATCCCCCGCGTAACCAATGCTCAGGGAACTCACACCTTGCGGTAGGGGTGTTGCTTTGGTCTGGAACCATTGAATCCCATTGGTATGCTGCGTTACCGGGACGGCTTTCCACTGGGAAACACCATCGTAGATGAATGGAGCAGTGAGACGGCCACGGATAGCTACTCGGTACAAACCGCTCAATGGGAGGTTGATTTGGAAGGTGGCCTGCTGTTGCCCTTGTAACTCCAATGCTCCCAGATAGGCATAGTCTTCGTTTTTCACCATGATGGATGAGGACGTACCCGCACCTGCATCCGCCTTTAGTGGAGGGATCGAGAGATCCAATACCGATTCTGCTTCCATCAGCACCAGGAATGGCCGGGATGGGTCCACCCATGCCTGCATCTCGGCAACATTTTCTGGATTGCCTAGGAACACCGTGGTGTTCACCGAAGCGGCTATATCTGCAGGGCTGCCTTCTTCCAGATCAGCCAGCCGTAGTAGCGTGTTGTCTAAATTAATGAACGGCAGCTTGGTCAAAAGCAACGGTATCTCAACCAGTTGGGCGCCTAAACCCTCTCCCCGTTCCCCGTACAGGCCCACCACATCAACATTGGACGCAGGGGGCAGTAGCCTGGAGGACACATTTCGCAACGCAACTGAGTCCAACCACGTTGAAGCTGGAGCCTCGGTGTCCTCTCCACTCGTTGCTTCCACATGGAGTCGGATGCTACGAGTCTTTGGTGGTGGCTCGAGTACAAAACGGGTGGTGGTATTCAATTGCCCGATATCGAACCACAAGCGTTGGAAGGCACCGTCCGCAGACATGATGGGTTGCCCGTTCGCGTCTTGATAGAACACTTTGAAGGAAGCGCGAATGGCGTTTTCCCCGCGGGCCTGCACGGTCAGAGCGTAAATCTCGGCACCGCTGGCTGGAACGGTTTGAATTACCGCGCCGAAGAGCGGTTTGTTGGCCACAGTGATCACAAGCGTTGAGGTACTTCCATCAGTGATGACGTTGTACTCCGCCCCAGGTGAGTTGTCCGTGGTCCAATGGGTCAATTCGTCGGTGAAAGAACCGTTCTGGAGGAGATTCCCCCCGCCAACTCCCACGGTGTCCGCGGAGGTTGCTTGAGCCGACCCGCCGAGAGGCACAACCGCAAGAGAGTTTGAATAGGCCGAAATGTGCGGCTGAAATACCCGATTCCGGAATACGCTGAAGCCAACCGATGAGTGGACCAACTCCAGGTCTGTTTGGCGTTCAAGGCTTTCTTTATATGCGGCAGGGTCACCTATCGAAACGAATCCCTGATCGGCGGCTTCGATATATCGCGGAGGTCCTACAGCGTTCCTTTGCCAAACTCCCCATTCCCACTGAGGGTCTACCACGATAATGTATTTCACAGAGAATTCCCCCACAATGTGGCCGAACTGATTGGTGTCACCTGTGAAAAGGGGCTCCATAACAAGGCGTCGGAGAAAACGGTCGTCTGGGTGTCTGAAACTTTGAGGGTCGAGAATCGGCAGCACGTTGCGTTCAACATAACGGTCTCCCGGCAGCCACAGAGTGCGAAAATACCCTTCCTGCTCATGTCGTTTTTTGACCCACTCCACTGCAGAGGAATAGGCTTGGGGGAGTTCGAAAGCTTCTCCACTTCCTTGGTTAAACCCGGTTGTGACGAACCGGTGCAGGTTCGTCACGGGATTGTCCAAAGGAGGATGGGCTTCAGTCATGATAAAGAATAGGCCCAATCCTGCGATGACCGCCCCAAGGAGTACAGGGATATGGCGCCTCAAGGACCGTCTAGAGGTGGGACTGATAGTGCGGCGGGCTACATCGTCTAACATGAATGCCACTGCCAGAAAAGCAGGCTGGAGCATCATGGACTGGAGTTTGTCGGGGTCCTGGAATGGGAGAAGGAAGGGAAGTGAAATAAAGAGGGATTTAGTCGCTCCCAAGGAAATGCTGTACATCCCTGTGAGGACTAGGGACGCCATTAAAACCATGCCCAGGTACCAGAGACGGCGAGGCCCGGGCCGGACGACCCTGCTGAGCAAGACCAGCGCGACCACCATTCCCAAGGCGTAAACGAGCTGGCGATAGGAAAAATCGGTGTTGTAGTTGACCACTGCGGTCTCCGACGTTTGGGCGATATCTATCCCGCCGGCTAGGCCAGTTGTACCCCCGGACGCCCCCCACATCGCATCCCAAACGAGACCGAGGAGGGTGAGTGACAATGGCAGGGTCAGGAGGAAGTAGACAACTCCGGCAGCGCCCACGCCGACTGCTACAGTTTTGAGCCACTTTACAGACCGTTGTTGGGTATATTGGAGCGCCACTGCCAGCAGTAGAATTGGCGAGATTCTAATCAGTAAATAAGGCATGATGCCGGCCTCCAAGGAGACCAGTGCTGTGAACACCAGCAGGTTCCGAAGGCGATGGTCCGTCTCACGCAGAAACTTTAGGAAAAACAGAAATATCAAAGGGAACGCCGCGTGAACGCTGAGACTGGGATGTCCACCAGCGGTGAACCAGGTGATGCTCCAAGCGTTGATGCCGTATGCGAGCGCCACCAGGATACGGATGGATGATGAGAGCACCAAGTAACGGAGGAGCAGGTACATGGTAACAATTGAGAGAGGCATTAACGATAGGAAAAAGAATCGCTGAGCAGTGGCGGCATCGCCGAAGAGGAATGTTAACGGTATCTGCACGGCTGCTAGCCCGAAAATGAGGGGGTTGACCCAACCAAGGTTCGTGTTCGACCAGGCGTTGGTGAAGTAGTCCCATGTTGTTCCAGCCGTTGGGTACCACGGACCAAGGTCGCCCGCCAACAGGGGGGGGCCAGAGTAAAGATCACGGTAGACCCACCCAAAAATGGCTATTAACGCCAATCCTAGCAGGGCGGGCTCACCCACGTGTAAGCGAGTGATGGAGATTCGACGAAGAACGCCCGCTCTGCGGGTATGCCCTTCGCGGCTTATAATAGGCATTTGTTGATTTAGCGCTGCCTTCTCCTTAAGCGATTGCGCAGGAGGCCCGCGCTAAAAGCGGTGCCCTCTACGAGCTTCATCACAATGAATCCTGCGGTGTGGAGTGGGTCCTTCACGTACGTGCGCCAGTTCCGAAAGTATACGGGGCGGAAAAGATTGAACTGGCTGGACGCAACATCTTTGTTCTTCCAATGCTTTTGGAGATAGACTCCTGCCGTTTTACCGTAGGTATATTTCTTTTTTACTAGCTTGCGCAGGGTTAAATGTCCCTCATTATGGTATACGGGCGTCGAGCCACGAATGATTTGCTTCCCAAGTCCTCGAATGCGTTTGTGGAAGTCCCAGTCCAGCAATCCTCCCATTTCAGGATTGTAGCCGCCCACCTCATCCCACATCGTTTTTTGCATAAACCGTGGGGCCTCAATAGTACTGTCACCAAGGAGATATGCTGAGCGTTCGATTACCTTGCACTTCGCCCAGAATCCTTGGCCGAAGGAAATCTCGGGCACGATGAGCGCGTTTGCCCCCGATACTTCCATCTGGACTACGTAGGTTTCTATCGCTTTCGGCACCAAGACCATGTCGCTATCGACGAAGTAGAGATACTTACCTTTGGCTTTGCTTGCCCCCCATACCACTTGGTAAGGCGTGCCCCAGGACATAAATGACTCAATATGGAAACAATAGAGGGCTGTTGATTCCGCCATAACTTGAGCGGTTCCATCAGTACTCTCGGCATCGACACCAATGATTTCGATATTGGGGTATGTCTGAGCTTTGAGAGAGGCCAAGCAATCGCCAATGATATCCACGCAATTTAAAGTTGGGAGAACGATAGAGACAAGGGTATTACGAGAGGGAGGTTTGGTGACCATGATTTCTAGTGGGGCGCTCCGCTTTTAGATTAATACGTGGGAAAGAGCCCGATGGCCTTTATTTCGCTCGGACGGCCCTGGCCTGCATTAGTCGTATTTTAGGGTACGAATTCAGACGCTGGAACCCTTATTCCGCCCTACTGGGTAGAATTGGGCAAGCCAGCACCTGCCTCTATCACCGCCGTCACTTTCCCGACGACAGTCTTGACATCCGTTGATGCGTCCACCTTAACGTCATAGTGGTACTTTTCAGCGATCTGATCCATCCATTCGGCCAGGCGCTCAAAAAAATCCTGACCGTCATGCAGATGGCCCGGGTCGTTTTTTTTACGATCGAAGGCCACATCCGGTGGGACCTGTAGCAAGATGAGGGTATTGGGCCTAGGGAAGTGAGCAAATAGGGCCCAGATTAATCGATTGCGATACCCTCGGTTCTTGAACTGGAGGAGAAAATCAGATGGCCAGCGATCATGGACCACTACACCGGGGGTTAGCCTAAACCACACGAATGCCAGGAGGCTGTCCAGCCAAACCAGCAGGTGGTACATCAAAGAAATCACCGGCCGGTTTTGCTCCTTCTGAAAAAGCATAGTGTCTTTCATGTTTGTTGCGCGGTTGCTTCCCATGAGGTATCCCCCAAGCCGCACAAGTAGCTTGCCCATAGCGAAATCCAGCTCGTGATGATACCTCGTTCGGATCCCACGGCGGGAGAGGGTTTGGACTACCTCCCGAGCCACGGTAGTCTTCCCCGAACCGTCGATGCCGCACAGACCGACTATATGGGCCACGGCATTGACGTCCTCACCTCAAATCGAAGGGGCTTCAGGAAGTTGACGCCGAAGTTCAATAGCAAGTTATTCCCGCCTAATAATGCTTCACGGCTGAGGAGGCATTGTGCGATTGGGAGTATTAGAGTTACACACATCGGTGGCAAACCGTAGAATTCCAAATTGGCGAGTGCGAAGGCATAACAATCGATGAGGGTAGGTGCAAACTGGACACGTCAAATTCGAACTAGTGGAACCCCCATGCCTTCAACAGGGAGCACTGATACATTATCATATTTTGGTCGGCCGTTTTATTTAGGTCCATGCCCGCCAGTGGGGATTTTGGAAGCCGCGTTAGTAAGCACGAGAGCATTTGTACGGGGGAAAGGGACGCTATGCCCACTCTATTTCTCCAGGATAGGATGACAGAAGTCGCATGCCTTCCATAGTCATCTTATTGAGCCTGCTATTTATCCTCTACGCGGGGCTCTTCATATTTTACCGATGGAGTCCCGTAATCTCCTTAACCACAGGGATTACATTTGCCACTTTAGCCTTTGTGCTGTATGCCCTCGGAAACGTTGAGGGAGAAAGGCCTGTTGCCGCCGGTTCACTGTTCTTCATAATAGCCGGATTGTTGGTCATGATCACCAGTCAAGTAAGGTCCTCCCCTAAGAATGGTGGGTTGCAGGAGCCTGAAGACACGGATTTCCAAGGTTAGTAGACTCCCAGGAATTCTACTAAATCGCTTCCCACCAGGACCACGGGGATGGGCACCACCACCTGCCACGCCCCTCCCGCCGATTTTGATGCTTCAAAGTAGGCCAGCCCCAAGGTGGTTTCCCACTCAATTCCTTGGAGCGCAGTGGTGAGTTGATTCTCGACAAAGGAGAGGTCGGTTCTTTGAAACGCCGCGGTAATCGCGGGGATGATGATTTCACGGGGGTATATGACCCTAAGGTCAGGGGAGCCACCGAATCGCTCCCCATACGACACTACCAGTTCCTGGAGCGGCTCTGGGAGTCCGCTAGGGTCGGTCGGGAGCCCAGGAAGCAGAATCCGGCCGTTAACACCAAGCGATTCCAACCTTCCTTGAAGATCCTGTATAGACTCCAAGGAGGCGACCAGGAAAAGTCCGTCGAACCCCATTTCCTCAGCGACTTGGACGATTCGTAATGCAGCGGTGATCTCCACATTGCCCAAATCGATGACGTCGACGCTTGCCTCAATTAAGGAGCGCAATGCATTAGGGAGGTTGTTGTGAGTAACCGAATGCTCGGAGACCAAGACTGGAAGAGGGGTTTCCTGGTTGTCACTGGCTAGGAGCGTTAGTATGGCCAAGACCGCACCTTCGCTGTCGGTGCCGTAGCGTATTTGGCCCACTCGCCACCCTTCGGTTAGGCGGCTGGCAGTGGCCTTATATAGGGCCCTGATTCTTTGTTCCACGGAGGGCGTGATCAGGAAGGTGTTGGTGCCTGAGAGAAGAACAGTTGTATCGTTAGTGGTCAGGAGGGGCATTCCCTCCGGCTCCGTTATGTTCTGGACCCCCACGTGCATCTGGTGTCTGCCGCCGATGATCAAATCGGGGTTCGCGAATTTCGCCGTTACTACCGCATCCGACCATGCGGATAATTCCAAGCGAATATGCTGTAATTCAAGGGTGTTCCAAACTCCAGGAAACACCTCGTTAAAATCGGCAGCTACGTCCTGAGAAACTTCTGTCCAATCACCGAGATTTGGCTGACTAAGCGGAATTTTGAGTGAGAAAAATGCCTGGTCTTCTGAAGGTCCTGACGTGGGTGTATCGAGATTCTCATAGAGCGTGTAGATCATGCGCAGCCGTTCTAATCCGTCCTCGTTATACCCTCGGATGTAAATGTAGGCACCCCCAAGCGGCTCGTGCTGCACAACCTGCATCTGCACCGAAAAGGATATAGGGCTAGAGCCGTCGTAGGGAAAGTCCCTGAAGACTTGGGCCTCCTTTGAAATCCCTTCCAGCGTTATCTCTAGAGCGGCATTGCCCGCCACGTCCTCTTGTCTCACAGACCTAATAATGGCCGGTTGCTCACCAAGAGACCCACGTTGCTCCCAAAGCGCAAGCGCAGAGTCATCCAGTATTGCCCCTTGGGAACCATTTGCGGTGGGCGTTGCACTCACCACCACGTGGGGCTCACCCCTGCTAATGAGTTCTTCAGCCGCAGGAAGCAGGTCGTCCTCGCCACCAGCGACTTCTACTGCATCACTGATAATCCTAAATACCTCGTTTTGAACTGACAGGGACGTATTCATTTGGGTAAGATCGATCCCCCACATTGCCCCTTTGGTTAGAGCGCTGCTGGTGCTTCCTGTTTGGCCTGACAATCCCAAAATGCCTACCAGCAGTTCGCGAACTATCGGCGTGGGGTCTGGGGCTGAATTCGATGGTGGTGTTGGATCAGCTGTTAATCCGTCAGGACCATCCGCCGTTGCAGTGGAGGGAGGGGGGTTTGTCCCTGGCGTATTAGTCGGAGGGGGGGGGCCAAACCGCGTTAAGAAGATGGTTAGAAACACGCCAATTACTACCAGGGTGAAAGCTGTCGGTACAGATCTAATGGTGTTGCTCATCAACTGATTCAACATGTATGCCCCCACCTTAGATTATTGGTTATGAGGGCAGGGTAATCTGGGCGAATTAGCTCAACGCAAGCCACTGTGAGGTGCAACCGTCTCAATGGGCGCTGGATTATTTTGTGCTTGGGCCTATTCTCGCGATGAGGAATGGTCAATGCGGCTTGTTTTGAGGAAACAGAACACGTCACCGAACATTCCATAAGCCACCACGGCAACCAGCGTAAAGACTCCGGCAATAAGCCGTACAAAAGCCAACTGACTGACGTTATCATGATAAGCCACCACGAGGACGATTTGTACCACTACCCCCGCTAGGATGGGCAAGGCAACTCGGGTTCGGCTGATGGACAGGTAATAGTGCATCAAGAGAAATGTTGCTGAGATTCCGACCATTCCAATCCCGTAATTGACAAGGAACGGAATGATAGCCCCGTACTGATCGCCCACCAAGATGTTCACGGCAATATCCGGGACCAGCTGAAAGGCCAACACGACCGCGCCCGTGGCGAGGAAAGTGTAGGCCAGCGAACCCGCCAGCAGGCCCAGGCGGCGCTTGCTGGAAAGGTCCCCTCCAGCGCTCTTTGCAAACAGGACAAAGGTGACGCCCACTGGGGCGAATAGCACAATCCTACCCAGAACGGACAAGGCAGCGTATTCACCCGCTCCAATTGGGTCTAGGTAATGCTTGACCAGGATCACGTCTACGTTTGCGAGGGCGACGAATGCGGCATAGGTGAGAGCTGTCCAACCCATATAGGCATCGATACCGGTTTTTGGGTGCTGTACCACGGCCCTTGGGAAATGGCGCAGTGTTGCGAATATAGCAAAGAAGACCACGATGAATCCCACCATATATGGCAAAAATGCACCGTGGACCCCGAAGCCTAATACCACTAGCAGGCTGCCTAAGCTGAATCTCAAAAGCGGGGTGGCGATCATAGCTGCGGCCAGGGCTTTAAACCGCTGCATCCCCTGGAGAATGCCCATATTTACGGGGTAGGCAAAAGCGAATAGGAAAGATATAGCTAGGAGTACTACCAGGCCTATGCTTTCTATTTGCAGAAGCCACTTTAGGACGGGTATTAAAGCTAATAGTGCCATAGTAGCAACGATGCCCAGGAGAAAAGAGCGCCGAAGTAGGTGTAGCCAATAGGCACGGAGCTGATCGTGTTGATCGTTGGTGCGCGTGGTGGCAGCGAATTTCGCAGCAGCGAGTTGAAAAGCGGGTGCGGTTACAGCAAGGATGACAAAAACAGCCAACAAGCTGGCCAATGTGCCAAATTCATGAGGTGACAAAAGCTTGGCCATGGATACTTGATAGAGGAGCGCAAAAATACTGGCCAATGCGTTGGCGGCGGCCATTAATGCGGCTGAGGAGAAGAAATCGCTCCGGGCGATGGATATGAGAGATCGGGATGCTCTAAGGAGCATTGTGCATCAGCCTCGCAGCATTGGCAGATGGCCAATTAGATAGATGGAGCCAAGTATAGCGGGCATTAACTAGGGGAAGTGCGCACATATGGCGTTTCCCCTTATCATACATCTAGGCGTAGCACATCCGGTCGAAGCTTGATAAGCTTTGCCATAGAATCTATACAGGCTGAACGCATCGGGAGCAACATGAGATTTCTAATCGCAGGCGGAGCCGGTTTTGTCGGTTCCCACGTGGCCGACCGGTTACTCTTCCTTGGTCATGCCGTGGTGTGCATGGACAATTTTTTAACCGGGGTTCCCCGTAATATCCAACACCTAATCGACCATCCTGACTTCCATCCGATTACCCAGGACGTCTCCGAGCCCTTTGAGGTAGAAGGCGAGCTTGACGGGGTGCTCCACCTCGCTACCCCCGCAAGTCCTCTTGCATATCAGCGTCACCCTATTGAGACGCTGAAAGCGGGAGCGAACGGCACATTCAACCTTTTAGAGTTAGCGGGAGCCCACGATGCACGATTTCTCTTAACCTCCACTTCCGAGGTGTATGGAGACCCAGAGGTCCATCCCCAAGTCGAAGAGTATCATGGTCGGGTTAGTCCCACGGGGCCTCGATCCATGTACGATGAATCGAAGCGATTCGCTGAAGCAGCGACCATGGCCTATCACAGAGCACACCAGGCAAACGTTGGCATCGTTCGCATTTTCAATACGTACGGGCCACGCATGCGCGCTGACGATGGAAGGGTGATTCCGACTTTTGGCTCCCAGGCATTACGTGGCGAGCCCTTACCCCTGTTTGGCCAGGGTCTTCAGACTCGCAGTTTCTGTTACATCGATGATTTGATAGATGGCCTCATTCGCATGCTTCTTTCTTCTGAGACCGGCCCAATCAACCTTGGCAATCCAGATGAAGTGACCATGGTGACGCTTGCTGAGAAGATCCTCGAAATAGCCAACTCTCAGAGCACCATTGAATTTAAGCCGATGCCTGTTGACGACCCCGTGCGGCGCCAGCCAGATATTACGAAAGCGCGGACGTTGCTGGGTTGGGAACCCAAGATAGGTTTGGAGGATGGGTTGCGGCTTACCATTAACTGGCTCAAAGACAACTTAAATCCTGTATAAAAGTCGGAATAAATAAGGGGGCATGTTAGCCTCGATGCCCGGGAGGTTAAGGTCAATGAAATTGCAAGATGCGAATCAACGATATTACGATCAGCGCAGTGACATGCCCTTTTACACCGATGGCGAACCGACCGGACCCGAAAGCGCCGCTATGGGTAAATTCAACCCCGGGGAAGTGGTCATCGACGTCTCATGCGGCGGCGGCCGGCTTAGCTTCTGGCTTGCTCGTCGTGGGCTGCGTGCTAGCGGCGTTGATTTTGCACCGAGCATGATTGAGAAGGCCAACGAGAAGGCTGCCTTAGATGGCCTCGATGCGCATTTTGTGACTGGCGATGCTATGGACCTTCCATTTACCGATGGGGTTTTCGACCACGCTATCTATATGGGTTCGCTTATGTATGTGGCGACGCTAGCCGGGCGGCGGACCGTGCTCCGTGAAATCAAGCGCGTCCTTAAGCCGGGTGGTTCGCTCCTGATTACGGTCAGTGGTCGCCAGCATCCGGGGCACTATGGCCTCCGGTGGTTGGCCATGGGCGCCTCAGCGATGGTCTCTCTGCCCCGCATGTTGTTCCTGCGCGGCTTGGGCCGTTGGAACGATCAGTCAGTCGGTCGTTTGGGCGACGCATTCTGGCCGTTCCAAGGACGAGCAGCCTTCATCCACCATTTCACGATGCCGGAGCTACGCGGACTGCTGACGGCGGCAGGGTTTCGGGTGCTGCAATCGGACTCGACCAACCCAGGCACCGACCATATCGTTGAGGCAGTCTCCCAAGAGTGACCAAGCCCCAGGCATATCGATACAATACAGGCTTGTAGTTCATGGTGGTTAACCTGTTGTGGTTCATGCTAAGACGCTGAAGGCGTGATACCTAGAGGTTTACTTGGGAAGCGTCCACCTAGCGGCCGAGAATATTTGGGATCGACCAATTCTGAAAGGCATGACATGACTCAGTTACCGCGTAGGGCCCTAGTGTTGGGGGTAACCGGACAGGATGGTTCCTATCTCGCTGAGATTCTCTTATCCAAGGGGTATGAGGTTCACGGGCTGGCTCGGAAATCATCTACAGGGAACACGAAAAACATCGACCATCTTCTCGAAAATCCACAGATCTTTGACCGTCACTTTTTCCTCGAGCGGGGCGACCTTGCAGACACAACGTCCCTGTACAGGGTTGTAAGCGATGTACGCCCCCACGAGGTCTACAACGAGGCCGATCAGGACCATGTGGGTTGGAGCTATGCAATGCCTGGCTACTCCTATGACATCACGGGCGCCGCAGTAGGCAGGATCCTCGAAATCCTTCGTCAGATCGATAAGACGGTGCGCTTCTTTCAACCGATCACTTCAAACGTGTTTGGCAAGCCCGTGGAAGTGCCCCAGCATGAGTCGTCCGGCTTAAACCCGCAGAGTCCGTATGCCTGTGCGAAAGTCCTAGCGCTTGTGCTCGTTCGCCATTACCGTGAGACGTACGGGATGTTCTGTGTCAATGGGATTCTCTATAACCACGAGTCGCCACGTAGGACAGATGAGTATGTGACCAGGAAAATCACAAAGGCCGCTGCCCGGATTTCTCGAGGGCTCCAGAAGGACCTTGCTCTTGGCGATATCAGCGCTCAAATCGATTGGGGATACGCTCGAGAGTACATGGAGACTGCCTGGGCCGCAATGCAACAGCCTGAGCCTGGCGATTACATCATCGCCAGTGGCGAGACGAAATCCGTCGCCGAGTTCGCCAAGGCGGCGTTCGCTACCGTTGGCCTGGAGTCTGATGACTTTGTTCGGACCGACGCTTCGCTGATGCGGCCTTCGACAACGGGGAGATTGGTTGGCGACATCTCCAAGGCCCGAGCGAAGCTGGGCTTTGGGCCCCACGTGAAGCTTCCGGAGCTCATACAGCTCATGGTGGATGCAGACCTTAAATTACTAGGCGATTAGACTGGTAATTGGGCTAGGTAGAGCGGTGGCGGTACGGCTATCGCTCTACCTGTTTCTGGCGATGATTCTTCCGCTCAGATTCAACTCCACAAATCGCGAAACTCGAAGGAGGACCCGTTGTTAAACGATCCAGAGACGACTCTCATGGCGCATTGTTTCGATGAATATTACCGGGAAGTTCCGCTGTCTCAGCCTACGCGTGTGAACTGGAAGCGCTTTGACAGGATGGTGAAGAATAATAAGCTTGCGCTCTTGGTTTTTGGTTCAGTCCTAAGGGACACGCGACTATCGATACCAGATGAGTGGAGGAGGCACTTCCAGGACCGCCTGGACCACGAACTGCTCGAGGGGAGCAAAGCTGGCCCCTCTGTCGAAAAAATGAAAAGCCTTGTCGCCGACACTCCGTATGTGCTCGTCAAGACCTATAGACCATTCCCATACTTTACGCACGACCTTGATATCCTCGTGGACGACCCTCTCGAGATCGGCGCGAGGATTACCGCAGAGGGGATACCATGGGAACAGTTTTCACCAGGTATCGCAGAGATTGAGGAACCTCAATGGCTCCATTTAGAGTTCTATTTTGAGTTGGTAGAAGGAATCGATTGTCTGGACAGGGGCCTTATTCTAGATAGCCCGAGACCGGTGGTATGGGGAGGTGTATCTGCCCTGGCTGCCAACCCAACCATTGAGGTTGCGACTCTCATCGCTGACTGTGCCTTCAGACTCTACGAACTGAAGTTCGGGGATATGGTTTACATCTACACGCTTGCTGGGCAGACAGACTGGGACTTACTCACAGCGCAGGCGTCCAAGCACGGTTGGTACGAAGCGCTTGTCAGGATAGTAGGAATGCTTAACGCCGTTCACCGGAACGTGTACGCCAGCGCAAGCCCCATCGAGCCGTTTTTCAACGCGGTCGGGAATCCACCCAGGTCATTGCCATACGTTCAAGGCTGGGTAGATACCTTCCGGGCACTTAAAAGCCAAGGGCGCAGGAACCTGATGAAACTAGGCGCTTATGTTTCTGTTCGTCTGAAACAGAATCACAGCCATCTTCATTGGCTTTATCTCCGGCTTGTTCAGGAGCCTATCGGCGGTTTCGTTCTTCGACACTTGTACCGTTAGGCATCCTGCCGAGAGAAGTCGATCATCACTTGTGAATAGATACGGGCCGTTTCTTGGGCACAGCGGCTCCAATCAAATTCACCGGCACGAGCTAAGCCGCGTGTCACCAATGTCACCCTTAGATTGGAATCGGTCAAGACGCGCTCCATGGCTTTCGCGAAGCCTGCGCTGTCCTCAGCGTCGATGACCAGCGCGGCCTCTCCAACGACCTCCCCTAACGCTCCCCCGTTGCTTGCTACCACGGGGCATCCGCACGCCATCGCTTCGAGCGGTGGCAATCCGAAGCCTTCACTCTTGGATGGAAAGCAGAGCACATCCGCAGCACCGTAGGCCAAGCTAGGATCCGATAATCCGTGCAGATACTTCACCCGATCGGCAATGCCGAGGGATGAAATTAACTTCGCGTTCTCTGGAGTGGCATCTCCAAGCCTTACTAACAACGGGTTTGTGACGTGAGCCGAGACCAACTGGAAAGACTTTAGGAGCACTGGGATGTTTTTCCGGGGCTCTTCGGAACCGACGTGCAGCACAATCGTCGCATCCTCCGGTAGGCCTAACAGCCGCCGGCAATCGAGTTTGTCGCGCGTATGGTATTGGTAGTGGTCTATGCCGTTCCAGACCACAGTAACCCTGCTCGGATCCACCGGAAGGTAACGTAATAGCTCTCGCCGGGTGTGCTCCGATACACATATGATGTGGTCGGCCTGCACTATGGATTTCATGGATTGTCGTATCAGCCAGTCACTTAAGTCTCGCGGTTCCGTGTAGGGTATTAGATCATGGACGGTGACTACTGATGGCCGGCGTTTGGATGCGACCCTCGCCAGAGTCGAATTGGTAATATGGTAAACCCCATAGCCCTTCGGTGTACTGTTAAAAAACTTGGCCTGGCTAGCCACGCGCATGGTCTCTTCTACGAAATGCGCGGGGATGGAGACCAGAGTCTTGTCCAGTCTCGTCCGGACGACTGAATAAACTCGCTCTACTAAGCTCCCCTGCCAGTGCCAATTGGCCACCGGCAGTCCTAGCCGCTGGAGCTCGGTAGCCAGCATTTCTGAGTAAACTCCGATGCCAGTAAATTCCGGGCGATTATTCACTAGTAATATAGTCTGTGACTTCACCCCGAACCTCCCGTCAATTCGATCCTCAGCTAGCCATGCTCCTACTCGGATTAACGTGCCTCTGTTTGCATCCGGACCCAAGCCGTGAGGAGCGCGGCTTCGTATTCAAAGATATTGAATCCAAGGGAAACCCGATCGCTAAAGCGTACAGAAGGGGCTGTCCTTTTGGTTATCTATCAAGGTGCATAGACCTTGATAGCACCTTGTCCTCTGATGGGTAATATGGGGCATCCCATGCAAACCGATCACCGTTCTGCCATCGTTTCCACTGCCGCACGTCTTCTTCAACCATGATGCGAATCAGATCAGAAAAGTTGGTGATAGGTGCCCAATGGAGCTCTTGGCGGGCCAGGGAAGAGTCTCCTTGGAGAAAACCCACTTCAAGAGGCCGTAGCAGGTTGGTATCATGAACAACGTACTCTTTCCAATCAAGGCCCACTGTCGCGAAAGCCTCCGTTACAAATTCCCTGACAGTGTGAGTTTCTCCAGTTGCGATGACGTAATCTCGGGGCTCCGGTTGTTGGAGGATCATCCACATCGCTTCAACGAATTCAGGGGCATAACCCCAATCTCGGGAAGCATCCAGATTGCCGAGATGAAGGTCATTTGCCAGACCTAGGGAGATTTTAGCTACCTGGTTAGATATTTTTCGAGTAACGAACTCTAATCCGCGTATAGGAGATTCGTGATTGAAGAGGATTCCGTTGCAGGCGAACATGCCATACCCTTCGCGTTGAATTCGAGTGACCCAATGGCCGTATAATTTTGCTGCCCCATATGGGCTCGCGGGTCGAAAGGGGGTGTCTTCGCTCTGCGGTTCGAGGAGGCCGCTCCCGAATAGTTCGCTACTGGAAGCTTGATAAAAGCGAATGTCTGGGTTTACAGTTTTGATCGCTTCTAACATGTGGGTAACGCCGAGGCCAGTGATTTGTCCCGTGCTAATCGGTTGGTCAAAAGAGGTTCCCACAAAACTTTGGGCTGCAAGGTGGTAGACCTCTTGTGGTGCTGAGATCGTGATTGCCTGGATAATTGAGGACAAATCGATAAGGTCCATCGGAACCAAGTGAACCTTATCGAGGATGCCAAGATATTGGAGCCGCCAGAAATTCGGAGTTGAAAGGCGGCGGTAAGCCCCAAAGACATCATATCCTTGCTCGAGTAAAAAACGCGAAAGATAGGCACCATCCTGGCCTGTAATACCCGTTATGAGAGCAGTTTTCTTTGCCAATGGTCCTCCCATAAGAAATGGAATGAATGATGGTATGTTCGGGAGAATCCGGGTATTGCGCCGATAGGCTCTACAGGTGTCGCTTCGACCCTACGGAGTGGCTCCTCAGGCACCAAGTGCACCCTCACAAAACCCGTTTTCCTTCCTGTACTTCCAAGCTTGTGGCGATTCCCAATTAAGCGCCATCGAATCGTTGAATTTTGAATGCGGATGGTAACTCTTGAGACCATCTCCATGCCGAGCTTTGGTCATCCAGACGGATCGCTGGGGATTGCGACCGTGCAGCCATCACGATACTAACCGTGTGTTTATTGCCTGCCGCCCGCCGGCGGTTGAAGTGCGCTTCAAAGTACCCAATCGGATGCGGGGGAGTGATGATAATTCCTAACTCTTGGGCGGCTTTTCGATGGGCCGCTTCAAGAAGAGTCTCGCCTTTTATCACTCGCCCGCCAGGAACCCACCATCGTCCCCTGAGGGGTTCCTTCTCCCTTTTCACCAGCAGATACTTGCCGTCATCCTCGATTACCAAGTCAACGCAAAGGATTGGAACCAGTTGGCAGACGGTTTGATAAAGGACGTCGGGGATGTGTTTCATCGGCGCATCCTAGAAAGGGGTGGCAGGGGCCTTGATGCTTTCATGCGGATTCGGCAGTACCTCTTCAGTAACTAGGTCGTTCCGGTAATTGTATCAAGTTCTCGCTCTAGAAGCCGATTCCGAAAGTCGTTAAATGAGGTGGATGCCAACCGCCATTCCGCCTATGCTTGGAAGGTACGAACCTCGCTTATGCGGCTTCAATAGCTGAGCCGGTTCTTTGAGCGGTATCCTTTGTTTGAAAGCTTACCGATTGGACTACATCGATTGCCAACGTTATAAAAAACGAATTGCGCTATGTCAATCTAACATACCCGCCGCCGAACCTGTCTGTAAGGAAAAATGATACTCGGCAAATTTCCGTGGTTGGCTTCCGTGGTGCTAGTCATCGAGCTGCATGTACTCCGACTCCTGACTAAAAGCGGCAAACTTCGGCCGGCCACTCGCGGTTTGAACAAAGAGTTGTGAGGACGTGGCATAGTCCCGACTCTAAATGAAGAATGGACAAAATTCCGGAAATCTACTACCCTCAACAGTCTCCAGTCAGTAGTAGTAAGTCGTCGAAGTTCCTATTTTATGAATACTACCGTCGAGATGGCAAACGGCGCTAGGAAGTCGTGAACGAAGTGTGTTCATGCCGAAATGCATCACGCACTTTAGATCGTGCGACTAAGCCCGGATGAATGAGGTCACTCAATGAAGATTGCAGTGTTAATGGACCGAATTACACCTGGTGCCTCGCCGAAACTTATGGGTCGCGAAATATCGGTTTTGCAATCGTTGGGCCATGAGGTCGAGGGGCTATCTGTGATGGACCTCGGGCTCCCGACAGACGCGTACCAATTCCAGGAGTACCTTTCCGGGCTTCCAGTCCGATACATCGCGGAGGAGCATCCATGGCTACGAAGATTTGACTTCCGAATTCCACCATTCTCTTTCTTTGCGGCATTCGATGTCGTAGCGGCCTACATGATGCCTCGATTTCTGCGCCAAGCGAATCAATACGACCTGATTATTGCGCATACGACGATCTCCTGCTGGATAGCACAGGGGTTACAGAAACGCTTGGGAATTCCTTATGTGGCCTATGTGTGGGACCCCATCACGCAGATACTTAATGATATCTATCGGTCAAAGTTGCCCGGCCCTCTATGGAAACTGGCTTTTGCATATGGGCGGAGATTGGACCGGAGAATCATCGACGAATCCTTGTTCGGTCTCGCCGGATCAGATACAGATGCCAATATCATCGAACACTTCACTGATCGTAGACTCGATGTCCTCTATCCTGGCGTCGATGTCCCGAAATCGACTCCGTCTAAACGGGGCGATTACTTGTTGACCATAGATAGGTGGGATATCGGCAACAACCCCACGTGGCTCCTGGAAGTTCTCGCGGGCGTTTCAGACACGACGTTGCTGAAGGTCGCCGGTTTCTGGTGGCCCGCGTCACTCCAGACCAAATTTCGAGCGAGAGTCAGAGAAATGGGGCTGGATGAACGCGTTCAGATCCTCGGCCCAGTAACGGAGCGGGAACTGGACGATCTCTATTTCGGAGCGCGCGCGTTAATCTTCCCGCATAGGGAGGCGATTAATCTGCCTGTGATGGAGGCAGCGGCCCATGGCTGCCCTAGCGTGGTTCAAAAAGGATTCAATCTGTTTACTGATGGAGTAGATGCATTTCTGCCAGACCCGGGTGATAGTGGCGCAGGTCCGACGGTGGTCGATGAGAATACAAGTCGGCCGGCAGATCTGACGACTTTCATAAATGCTACCCGGAGCTTGATCAACGACGAGCGCCTGGCTTGGGATATGGGGCAGCGGGCACGGGCCTTGGTGACTAACTATTCATGGGATGCGCACGGGCATCGGCTGGCTGCGATGATTGAGACTCATACGTAGGGCGATGGGCAGGACTCCTAAGGGCCTTGTTTCCCGGGGGCATCTGGCAGGCAAAATTTCAGCTGCTGGAGTTGTCGAGGACCCTCATTTCAGGCAGCGGAACGATGAACTTCCCGCCGTTGGTGATCCAGGTTGCCTCCCGCTCATAGAAAGTCTTCCAAAAAGCCCATGGGAGCACAAGGAAATGGTCTGCATTTTCTCGTGCTTCCGTTTCGCTGACGATGGGAATCCATGAGCCCACTGTGAGCTTGCCCCATTTGAGTTCATCTTTGTCCGCCGCTCCCGAGATGAGCGTGCTATCGAGACCATAATACTGGAGGAGCGTATTGCCTTTGGTGGAAGCGCCGTACGCGTAGACCTTCTTCCCGAGCGCCACTTGGCCCGAAACATAATCGACGCATGCTTGCTTGTTCGCCAGAACCCTGTCGAAAAACTCCATGACCAGGCGCTTGTTGTCTCCTCCTTCTTCGAAGGAGATGCTGCTCGTACGTAGCGTGCGGGCGAATAGCCGGTAGCTTCCACCGTTGATCTCGTTCTCTTCAACCCTGAAGATTTCCAACCCATTCGCTTCGAAGAGATACTTGAGGGAGGAGTAGGAATAGTATTCCAAGTGCTCGTGGCAGATATTTCCCAAGTCATTCTTCTCAAGCATGGGGCGAAGGCACATCAATTGAGCGATGAAGATACCGTCATTGCTCAGGACTTGTGCAGCATCTCGGATAAATTGGTTGGGATCTTCCATGTCGTAGAACATCCCGATCGCGGTGACGACCTTGGCTTTCTTTTCGCCAAATTGTTCGCGCCAATTCTCAATGGTCCAGAAGTCGTTGATCACCCACTGAGTGACCTCACGCAACTGGCCCGTTAGGTTCTCCGCAGGTTCGCAACCGACCCTGGTAATGTGCTCGGGATATCGTTTCAACAGCGTGCCGTCGTTGGCGCCGATATCTAGAACAATATCCCCTGGCGCTAAAGCGACCATCGCCATTGCATTGTCGACGATCTGTGCGAGGTCATCGGTGATCACGGGGTTCAGTCCGGACCGATACCAGTACTGGCGGGCGTAAAGCAGTTCTTGGGGCGCGGTGTGGCGCAATTGCACGAGAGTGCAGTTTTCGCAGTAAACCAGCTCCAATGGTGCGCTCGCTAACGATGTGTCTACCTCGTCTACAAACGAGGACACGTACATGTCGCCGAGGGAGAATAGCTCTGTGAGGTCTGCAGAGTCACAGACCCTGCAGGTGGACCTGGTGGAGTATGCGGTGGGAACAGGCTTGTGCATAAATGTCCTTTTGAACCAATTCTTAAGGCGCGGTTATTACTGCTGTCTTCGACTCTTTCAGCCAAACAAGTGCTGTTTCTGAGCCCGTGTTGGGGCGAAAGAAGCCTGACCGGTTCTTCACTTGGGAACCCAGAGTCCGTGAATATCCGAACTAAACCGGTTCCCAGTATCTTGGCGACCCGTCCCATAGATCAAAAACGCTTGGGCAAGGACCCACAGATGGACGAGAGGGCCTTTGGGGATCGTTAACGACCGATGCCAATATATTGAAGACCAGCGTTATTGATCGACGCTGGATTCCAGGTGTTTCGCCCATCAATGACTAATGGTCCCTTGAGCAGCTGACGCATCTTTGTCCAGTCCAAGCTTTTGAACTCGCTCCATTGAGTGAGCAAAATTAGAGCATCTGCACCATTGGCCGCGTCATAAGCGTCGGTCGCGAAAAGAATGCGCTCGCCAAAGATGGTTGTAGCAGCGTTCATAGCTTTAGGGTCATAGGCCTTTACGGACGCCCCCATTTCCACAAGCTGCCACACGATGTCCACTGCAGGAGACTCGCGCAAGTCGTCGGTGTCTGGCTTGAATGCCAGGCCAAGGACTGCAATGCGAGTGCCTTTTAGGGTTCCCAAGCGCGCCTTTAGCTTCGGTACGACGCTTTGTCGTTGTTCACGATTTACTTTCTCAACGGCACGCAGTATTTCGAAATCATATCCGACACTTCCTGCCACATGAACGAAAGCGGCAACGTCCTTCGGGAAGCAGGACCCGCCATAGCCCACACCTGCTTCCAGGAACTGCTTCCCGATGCGTGAGTCCAGTCCCATTGCCATTGCCACGGTGGTTACATCCGCGCCTGTGCGTTCGCAGATGGTAGCAACAGCGTTGATGTAGGAAATTTTCATGGCCAGGAAGCTGTTGGAGGCATGCTTAATGATCTCAGCAGTGTTTATGTCCGTTATGACTAGTGGCGCAGTGATGGGTTCGTAGAGCGACGTGAGTATTTCGATGGCGCGCTGGCTCGTGGCGCCGATTACGATGCGCTCAGGTTCAAGAGTGTCTTTAACAGCAGTCCCTTCCCGAAGGAATTCGGGTATCGAGGCAACATCGAACTCAGCGTCATCGTGGCCGTACTCCTCCAGCGTGCTTTTGATGCGCTCTCCCGTCTTAACCGGCACGGTGCTCTTTTCGACAACGAGACAATACCCGTGGGCGTTGTCCGCGATCTCTCGAGCGACGGATTCGATCGAAGAAATGTCAGCAGAGCCGTCGGCATTGGGCGGTGTGCTTGCGCAAATGAAGATGACATCGGCCGAGTTCACTGCCTCGGCCACTGTGGTCCCAAATCTAAGGTTTCCGTGGGAGGAATGGTGAAGGACCATAGCGTCCAGTGCCGGTTCAAAAAAAGGCATTACACCGGCCTTGAGATCGTCAATCTTCTTCCCATCTATGTCGACGCACAGTATAGAGTTACCCAATTCTGCGAGGCAGGCTCCAGTGACTAAGCCCACGTGTCCAGTGCCAATAATCGATACGTTCATTGTGCTGTTACACCTCTCACACACGGGGATAAGGGTTGTGGGGTCTGCATCCGTACGCTGATTAGATGCTCGTGGCGGCGGCGTATTGGTCAACGGCGCAGTTGTTGTAGCTCACAGGGTGGCGTGGGGTTCTTCGATCTCCTGTTCCGGCTACGTATCAGAGGAGATGCGCCGAAGGAGCCGCGCGGCCCAAGGCGTCAATTGTTTCCCGAAGGGCATCGTACCTACCGAAGAGAGAAAATCGGCACGTGAGCCCTCCACCGTCCACGGCGAAATTTTACTCATCATGAAGCGGTGCTTTGCCCGGTAGATGAGAGAATAGGTGAACAGATAGGCATGGTTCGCTATTTGATCCGCTAGCAGGTGAGACATATAGCCCAGAGTCGCCCCCACCAGCAGCGGGTTATAGCTAGACCACACGGTGGCCGCACTCAGCAGCGCCAGGTGCTCCCAAGCGTGGAGCAGGTAGTAGACGCGGTCGGTCTTGCCTCGAACAAACCACTGGTAGTAATCGAGGGTGTGGTCGGAGTCCACGAAGACGCCGGTGCCGATGGTCGTGGCGAGGGCCCACGGAGAGCCAGTAGCTGTCGCGACACCCACACCCACCGCCGCCGCGAGGATGATGTGTCCCGTGGGTCTCATAAACGGCTCACTCCGTCAGGCACCTGCTCGGCGCTGGCCATAACGGCTGGCTCGAGCTTAGAGGAGATGAGGTCGACCGGAACCGACGCCGTGGACCCGCCCGCTGTGTAAAGCTCCACCGGCAGATCGGCGACACCGGTCGCTGGCCCTGCGGCGGTAGCTTCGGGGGTCTGCCCTTTGCGAAAGTCCAGCAGGTGGCCCACCAAGTATTTGGAACCGCGGACAACATAGTATTGGAAATGGGCCCGGCTCTTCACCACATCTTTGGCTTTCCGCATCAGATACTTGGGCGTCAGAAAGCTGGTGTATAGCGACTGGACCAGCCCCAGAATCTCGTCGGGTTCCGCCAGTGAAGTGAGGACAGGCTCGCGCATGTCGAATCGATGCCAGTTATCGGGACCGTCGAAGCGCAGCCAATGGTTCTGCCGCGCTTGGGCGTAGAGCTGAGTGCCGGGGTAGGGTATGACGATGGTGCCCTGGAGGGTGTTGATCCAGCCCCGGCTGAACCACTCTCCGGCCTGGTCCACCGTCTGCTTGGCCTCCTCGTAGGTCTCCCAAGGGTAGCCCATCATGATGGTGGCATGGGGCTCAAGGCCCGCTTCGCTGGCCCACTTGAGAGAGTCACGTTGCTGTTGGGGAGTAGTGCCCTTGTTGAGCATGTCCAACGAGCGCTGGTTGGACGATTCGATGCCATAGAGGATGAAACGGAAGTTTGATTCCGCAAGCATCTCGTACTCAGCGCGGGTCAGGGCATCGGCGCGCATGTTGCAGCCCATCATGAGCACCTTGTGCAGCCCGCGCTCTCTGAAGCCGGCGCAGAACTTTTTCAACCACCGGCCTGTGGGGAAGGTGCCCGTATCGTCGAACACTTCCTTAATGCCCATGGCGGCGAGCCCTTCTAGCTCATCTAGGTAGTCCTCCACCGGACGAACCGAGAAGGTAGGCAAAAAGCTGGTCCATGAGCAGAAGGTGCAGCCGCCTCCCCCGTGGGTGGGGCCTCCGGATACGGGTCTGCGCCACCAGCAATCGCCCCCTGTTGAGCCGATGGCCCAGCCGTAGGTGCCGGGAGTCTTCAGGAAGTTGCCGTTGCGGTAGGCGTAGAGCTTCCAGTGCACCAGCTCACGGTCGATGTGGGGCGGTGTTTGCGCATACGTCGGCGGGTTCGGCATGGGGCCTGAGTTCTTGAAGGTACCGCAATCGTTCCAGAACACGCCGCTGGCCAGGTCCTCCTTGCCGGACAGGAAGTTCACCAAATTGAGTAAGGCGAAGTCGAATTGGCCACCGCGCATGGTGTAGTCGACATTGCAGTAAAGGAAGGGCTCCTCCGGGAAGGCGGTGATGTGGTCGCCCACCAAGACAATTCGCATATGCGGAAAGCGAGCCTTGAGGTTGGTGATGGCATTATAGATGGGTCGGGATGAGGGGGTCTTGGTCTCGATCAGCATTAACTCAGGCCGGGCAAGCTCCACCTGACGGCAGTACTCCTCCCAGTCCCAGCCCTCGGCGATACCGTCCAACCACGCGACCTCATGCCCATGTAGGCTGAGGAGGGTGGCCGCGTGGGCCGGAAGCAGCGGAAAAATAACGGTGGCGTTGTTTCCGACGAACTTGTTGAGCAGCCCGGTCACTCCACCGCCGGAGCTCTCCCGCGTGGAAAACACCTGATACTGGCGGTTCTGGCTGAGAAGGGGGATTCCTTTTTTACTCTCGAACGGGGGGAAACTGATTGCGACCCGCATAATGTTCCCTCCGGATGTGTGCGCGGCTTAGGCGTGGTTCAGGTAAACGCAAAGCATGAAACTGAGTCTCTCGGTTTCATCGTGCAAGGCTTCGGCTCGTCAGGCCTTTCAGGAACCAGGTACCGTAGGTCAATTGAGTGAATATCGTCCCCACTATCACCAGTATGAATAGCCTGGGGTGCCTGATCGATACGACTGCACTGGATATTATCACGAGTGCCAAATACAGGCCAATGGCGGCCAGGTAGAGTTCACGGAGGCCGGAAACGAAAAGGAATGGAAGGCCCGCTAAGAGTCCGACAACGAACAACGATGGCATGAAGTAGCTGAGCCTCCGGGAGGTCTCCGGGAATCGTTTAACGAAAAATCCACGGTGCAAGGCGTAGCTGGCCACCTGCTTCATGTGACCCCGGAAGAGGTTTCGACGGTGGTGGTAGACCAGGGCCTTCGGCTCATAGGCGATAGACTTGCCCAGGTGCTTGGTGATGGCCAGGCACAGCTTGGTGTCCTCACCCGGCCAGTATTCCGTGCCGAACCCGCCCGCTTCAAGGAAGACCGACTTGCGGACTAGCAGGTTGCAGCTGGGGTAGTCGTCCACTTCCCTGCGGCTGCCGGGCACGTAGCGATAGGCGTGGGGACCACCGCCCAGCAGCGATTGGTAGACGGCGCCGCTGGCCTGGAGGAGTAGCGCGTCGGAAGGCGGTGTGATCGCAGGCCCGCCCACGGCCCCCACTTTGTCATCGGAGAAGGGCAGGACGGCATGGGTGAGCCAGTCCCGCTGGGGGTAGGCGTCGTCATCGATGAAAGCGAAGATCTCTCCGGTGGAACGCGACCCGGCCAGGTCGCGTTTTTGGGATGGGCCTACCGGCCCCGTCGGAATGATGGTGACTCCGCTTAGGGACACGTTCTCCGGCAGTTCATCCGGCAGAACGATGATCTCAAAGTCGGGGTAGTCCAGTTGATTGCAATACGCGACGCACTCTTCAGCATAGTCTCCGACGGACTTGCAGGGAATAATGATGGAGACGCGGGGAGGTTTAGTGTTTTCTATTGTCTTCTTCAAACGTGACCCCTTTAATTCGGATGCGATAGAAAATGCCCAGGGTGTCCATCAATGCCCGGGCGATGGAGGACGGCGTGACCGTGCTCGCAAAGTGCCCATACTCGATGTGGACGGGCCCCTCAGTGACCTTGAACCCAGCCTTTTGGGCCAGCGCAAGCAATTCGATGTCGAAGGCGAACCCATCGACATGAGGCAGATGCATTATCCGTTCCAAAACCGGCCTACGGAAGGCCTTGAGTCCCACCTGGGTGTCCTTGACCGAGATTTGGAGCAGACTCCATACGAACAGGTGGGCAGCTTGACTGAACGCTCGCCTCGTCCACGGGTAGTCAACCACCGACTCGGGGTGCATCTTGGAACCGACGATTCCATCGCAATCGGCCATATCCAATCGCTGGAGGAGGACCGGGATGCAGTCCGCTGGGATATCCAAATCGGCATCGAAGAAGACGATGGTCTGGCCTTGGGAGGCGTTGAAGCCGTGGCGGAGGGCGTATCCCTTTCCGTGGTTTTTGGTGTAGGTCTCAATGTGCACGTGGGGGCTGCGCGCGGCCATCTCGGTAACCACCTTGCAGGTGTCATCAGGGCTGCCGTCGTCCACCACGATGATCTCGTAATCGGGCACACAGCTATCCAGAACCCTGGCCAATTCGTCAACGGTACGTTGAATGATGTGCCCTTCCTTATAGGCGGGCACAATCACGCTAGTCATTCCGGTGGTATTCGGTTTAAAGATGGTGACTACGCTTTGACGGCAGGTGTATAGGTGATTGCCACTTGGGCTGTGTTATCCCGTACGATTGCCGCAGCTTGAGGATGAAAAGCTAACCCTTATTATATCAGCGCTCGGTAAATTTCAGCAATGGAAGTTTCCTGCGCTACAATGCAGGCGGCATCAATAAAATTTGTAAAAAGATGACGGCGCGCATCCCGAAAGGAGAGGACCGTGGCATCGACTAAGTACGCTGGCACCGTCAACGCCCCGGAGCTTCCAAGCGACCTGGAGTGGCTCAACACCCAGAAGCCCCTGGCCCTCAGCGACTTTCGAGGTAAGGTACTCATCCTCGACTTCTGGACATACTGCTGCATCAATTGTATGCACATCATCCCCCACCTGCGCCGATTGGAGGCCCGTTTCCCTGAAGAGCTGGCCGTGGTGGGCGTCCACTCCGCCAAGTTCGACCAGGAGCGCTCCACGGAAAACATCCGCCAGGCCATCTTGCGCTACGGCGTCAGCCACCCGGTCATCAACGATTATGACATGCGGGTCTGGCAGTCCTTCGGAGTCCGCGCCTGGCCTACGCTGATATATATCGACCCCCAGGGCAAGGTGGTGGGGAAGTCGTCCGGGGAGTTGACCTTCGACGAAGGTGAGCCGCTCATCGCCGAGATGGTCCGGGAGTACGAAGTGGCTGGCCTGCTGGATCGCGCGCCTTTGAGCTTCGCCTTGGAGAAAACACCCGATGCTCTGCTCAGCTTTCCGGGGAAGATTCTTGCCGACGGCGTAGGCCAGCGACTGTTCATCGCTGACTCCGGTCATCACCGTATACTGGTGACCGACCTGGAAGGCAAGGTCACCACCTTCATCGGGAGTGGAGATGAGGGCCTGGCCGATGGCACTCTGGACGGCGCGCAGTTCAATCGGCCCCAGGGCATGGCCCTGGACGGCGAGGTGCTGTACGTGGCCGACACTGAGAACCACGCCATCCGCCGAGTGGACCTGGCCCAGGGCATCGTCGAGACCATTGCTGGCACTGGCAGGCAGGGCAAGGGCCCAAGCGCTGGCGGAGAAGCCGCTGAAATCGACCTGCGCTCGCCGTGGGACCTGGTTCTCATCGAAAACGAGCTACACATCGCCATGGCGGGCACCCATCAGCTTTGGACCCTGGATTTGACCACCTTTAACATGTGGCCCTCAGTGGGGAGCGGCGCGGAGAACATCACCGATGGCCCGTCCCGGACCGCAGCTCTGGCCCAGCCCAGCGGCCTTGCCGAAGAGGGCGGAGTGCTCTACTTCGCCGATAGCGAGACCAGCGCCGTCCGGAGTGCAGATTTATCGAAAGACCGAGTCACGACCCTCGTCGGACGGGGGCTCTTCGATTTCGGCGATAGCGACGGTCCTGGCGCCGACGCTCACCTTCAGCATCCCTTGGGAGTTGATGTTCGTGAGGGCACGATTTACGTAGCCGATACCTACAACAGTAAGATCAAGCGCATTGACCTTGGCACGGGGAATGTCACGACGGTAACGGGCACGGGCGAGCAGGGCCTCGTTGATGGCACGTCGTTGCAGGCGCAGCTCTATGAGCCGGGAGGGTTGAGCGTCTTAGGCGGATGGCTCTATGTGGCGGACACCAATAACCACGCCGTCAGAGCGGTGGAGCTATTGACGGGCGCAGTGATGACGGTGGATGTGGGGATTTGAGGTGCGCCCTGGTTGA
>Ga0114996_10002040_pt1 | contig 26459 bp, 23 predicted proteins | sample ArcticOcean_MG_C_4_FD_87039 | JGI IMG/M metagenome (GOLD analysis project Ga0114996, IMG submission 87039) | Marine microbial communities from western Arctic Ocean - ArcticOcean_MG_CB4_134 | ecosystem: Environmental > Aquatic > Marine > Oceanic | place: Arctic Ocean: Canada Basin | collected... | reverse complement strand
GCATCCCCGTGCGCGTCACCGATGGCGATGATGTCCACGCCGGACTGGTGTTGGACCGTGGCCCAATCGTGATCGAGGCCACGGCGATTGGTCAGGACACCCGTCTTTCGGCCCTGATCGAGGAGGTGCGTATCTTCCGCGACCGTCCCCCGCGCGTTCAGGCAACGGTCGAGGCCTTCTCTCGAATCTGGGTACCGATCGTGCTGATTGGTGCCATGTTCGCCGGCCTTGTGACCGGCGACATGCGTCTGATGCTGTTGCTGTGGGTGGTCGCCTGCCCGTGCGCCTTGCTGCTCGCTGCACCCGTTCCTCACGCGGCCGCCCTGTCAATCGCCTCGCGCTCGGGCGTTGTCGCGCGCGGCGGCGATGCATTGGAGGCCGCTGCGCGGATTGACCTCGCCTTGCTCGACAAGACTGGCACGCTCACCAGCGGGCATCCTCGTCTGGATGAGATCCGCCTTTCGGGGGTGGTTCGAGAGCAGGCCCTCTCCTTGGCTGCTGGACTCGAGAAGCGTTCCAATCACCCCTATGCCGCCGTCATCCTCTCCGAAGCGAAGGTCGACATCGAACAGGTCGAGAATATCACCGATGGTGATGCGGGAGTGGAGGGCACACTCGAAGACGAGCGCGTCCTCTTCGGTCGAAAAGACTGGCTTGAGCGAGAGGGCATCACGATTCCCGACGACCTGCTCGCAGACATCCCCAAGGGTCGCGGTCTGTCCATTCTGGCCCGTGGCAATCAGGCCATCGCAGCCTTCACCTTCATCCATGACGATCTGCGTCCAGGTGCTGCGGAGATGATTCACGATCTGCGCACGATGGGCGTGGCGGTTGAGTTGCTGTCTGGGGATTCCCAGTCGGCGGTCGAGGCCTTGGGCGCGGACGTCGGCATTCCGGCCGAACATTGCCGCGGCGAGATTGACCCCGAGGGCAAGGCGATCTGGGTCGAGCGCCGCAGTCAGGGCCGTCGCACCTTGATGGCCGGTGACGGATTCAACGATGCCGCGGCTCTGGCCGCGGCCGACATCGGTGTGGCAGTCGGCAGTGGTGAACAGGTCAACCTCGATGCGGCTGATGTGCTGATTCCCGGCGAGGATCCGCGCGCGATTGCAACACTCGTGCGGCTTGCGCGACGCACACGATTCGTCGTGCAGGCCAACATCCTGTTGTCGATTGGCGTCACCTTCCTCCTGGTCTATGCCGTGTTGAGCGGCTGGCAGACCAACCTCGCGGTCGGCGTGGCCATCCACGAGGCGAGTGCCTTCCTCGTGATTCTCAACGGCGCTTTCGTCGCGACCACTGGCAACCGATTCGCCTTGGTCTGGGAGGTCTTTGTCGACCTGTTCCAGGATTATGTGGATGCGGTGCGGATGCTGACCGTCCAGTCGACACCGAATCCAGTCTGAGCCCTGAAGCGTCGGGGCCTTGATATACGCGGATTGACCGAGCCTTTTCCGGAGGCGGTCAGATGAGCAAGATTCGCGTCGACGGTCGAACCATGGCACTCTCCCACCCGACCCGGCGGGCCCTGTACGAAGCCTTGCTGGAGGCCGAAGAGATGTCGACGGTTCTGCTCCAGAAAGCGACCGAAGTCACCCGTTACCACCTCTATCACCACCTGCAGTCCCTGCAGCGGAATGGTCTGGTGGAGAATCATCGGAATCAGGGCCGTGCACGATGGTGGCGCGTCACCGAGCGAGTCAACCCCGGCGCGGCTCCCTCACCTGACTGGGCCGCATCCCTGCCCGAATCCGCCCGTGCCCTGCTTGAGGCGGGCGCTGAGGCACACGTCATTCCGATTCCAGTCTCGGCGACCGACCAGATTGGCGCGAGAAAGGCAGTGGAGGAGATTGCCGCCGCCTACGGCGTCGAACTCGATATGGCCTTCACCTTCATGCCCAACAGCATCCTCGTGATCGGTCCACCGCGACGCGCCTGAGAGGGGGTCTTTCCATGAGCGAGGAACCCGTTAACATCGAGTCCAAGGTGGCCCCGCCCACCGTGCAATGCCCGAATTGTGACAGCATGCTTCCTCACCGAATGGGCGAGGTCACCTGCGCGGTGTGCACCGCCGTGTCGCGCATCGAGCATGTGCCGACGCGGGAGGACTGGGAGGACGAGAAGGTCGCCTGCCCCGCCTGTTCCAAGGTATTGAGGGTCGGGATGGATGAGCGGCCATGCGCCTTGCGCTGCTCGGCCTGCGAGTCCGTGTTCAAGATTATCCACAAGGTGGTGAAGGTCGAGATTAGCTGTCCGAACTGCGAGCGTAAGTTGCGCATCCGCCCGCGCCCCGGGACGCGCCGGCTCGATTGTCCGGCCTGCTCTGAATCATTTCGAGTCACCTTCTGATTATCCTCATGGGGAGAGGGTTGAAGCCTCAGATGGGATTCGGCGGACCGATGAAGACCACGTTCCGGCTGATGGGTATCGCTGATTGGATAACCCTTGGAAATGGGCTGCTCGGCACGTTGTCACTGTTGTTCATGATTCTTGCCTTCAACGGATTCGCCTCCGCGGATGGCAGCCATCTGACCGAGGTCTACATCTGGCTGGCGATGCTGTTCATCATGCTGTCCGCACTCGGTGATATCATCGATGGACCGATCGCCCGGCGTTATTCCAAGAATCGACACCTGGGCAGCTACCTCGACCTGATGTCCGATTCAGTTTCCTTCGGAGTCGCACCCGCGCTTCTGGTATTCTGCATGTTCAGCCGCTGGGGTCAGGCGACGCCGTACTGGACGATTCCACTCGCAGTGGCCTGTTGCTGGGTTGTGATTGCGGCGATGTTGCGTCTGGCTCGCTTCCAACACGAATCCGATGAGGCCTATCCCTGGTTCCATGGGCTGGCGAGTCCCGGCAGTGCGATGCTGCTGCTTTCTTTGGCCGGATTGGTCTGGGTTCAACCTCAGGCACTGGGTCCTGCGCCGTTCGAATGGAGGTTCGGTGCGGGCGATCACCCCGCCCTCGATTGGCTGTTGTTTCCGGGTTGCATGTTGGCGGGCATGCTGATGATCTCGGACCGGCGCCTGCCCAAGCACAAGGGAGGGCTCGGGCTCAAGTTGACCGCTCTCATGCTCGGCTCGCTCTTGGTCGCCATCTGCATTCAGGTGGCAGGATACCATCAAGGACGGGGAGCCGATGTGTCCTTCGTGCTGTTCGCAACCTCCTTCGCGATCATGGTAATCCATGTCATCAGTGGCCCGATGATGTGCGCCAGGGAGTGGGGATCGACCGAGGATCAGGTCGAGGTCGCGATGTCGAAGATTCTCGATACCGCAGATGCGGTGTTCGGCATCGAACACGACACCGAATGATTGTCCCGAGGTGGCCACCTTCGCAGGGTCGGATAATCCACTTGCGCGCTTTGTTCAAACCGGTGCCGGTTAAGTATCATGAAGGGACGAAGCCAAGGCTAGGGGATGGGACCCTTGAGCGTGAGCAGGGATCGGTTATCAGATATCAGAGCACGGCTCACCAGCGGTGAGTCTGACCAGCCTGGGCTGCGTTCGCTTCGTGCTGAAATCACCCAAGAGGTCACCTCGTCTCTGGATGATGTTCAGGCTCTGGACGACCGGTTGAAGGATGAGCGTCGGATGCGCTCGGCCCTGAAACGAGAGCGTCGATTTCGCATGCAGGAACAGGCCGAGCGTCTGGCCGGCATGAAAGGCGCACTCTCCAAGACCGTCGAGATGCAGACCGAGGGTGCACTGTCCGAGATCGAGGCCGACCTGCGCGCCGAGATGGAGGATGAGATTCAACGCCTTGAGCGCGATGTGCTCGAGCGCGAGGAGGCCGCGCTGCGTGACGAGATGAAACTCCGAATTGCCCGTGAGGAGGAGTCCATCCGCTCGCGCCTTGAACTGGAATCCACTCGCCGTCTGGAAGCACGTCGAGAGCAACTCCGCAGCGAACTCAAGGAGGAGATGAACGTTGAGTTCGATCGCCGCCGCGCTTTCCTCGAGGAACGGCTTGAAATCGAGGCCAGCAAGGAGATGCAGGAGCAGATTCAGGAACTCGAGAAGACCCTCAAGACTGAGATGGCGACCCGCCTCGACGAGGAGGAGGGCGTTCAGGCCCGCCGGATCGAAGATGCACAACAGGCTCGGCTCGCCGAGCGTGAACTCCAACTCCGCGATGGCATCCGCCGTCGTCTTGAACAACAATTGCGCCAGCGCCTGCGCGAGCGTGAAGCCCGCCTACGCGCGGAGTACGAGCGTCGGGCCCACCGGCTGGAAGAGGAGGTCGCTCAGGAACTCGCCGCCGAGCTGGAGAGTCGCCTGACCCAGGAGACCGAGCGACTGGAAGACCGCATGCAGGAGGATCTCGAACTCGCAGTGGCTCGCCGCCGCGATGATCTGCAAGCCTCGATTCTGAAGAGCCTCGAAAGCGAATACGGCGATCGCCTCGCCCTTCGCAAGCAACGTCTCAAGGAACGCTATGACGTCTCCTTCAGTCACTCCATCGATGAGATCGACCGCGCCCTTCACCTTGAACTCGAGGATAACGTCAGCGAGAGATCCAGTGCGGAGTTCAAGCAGTATCAACTCGACCGCGAGGCCGAGATCACTCAGCACCTCAGTCAATTCCGTCATGACCGTGAGATTGATTTGCGCGGTCAGCTCGATGAACAGTACAGCGAGAAGAGGGGTTCTTGGGTCTCTCAAATCGAGGCCGAGTACGTCGCGCGCCAGCAGGCCGCAGAACGTCAAATCATGGCCGAGATCGATGCACGGATCCGCAACGAGCGCATCGGTCAGGAGACGAACCTCGACCTCATCAAGCAGGAGACCAGTCTCGACCTCGAGGTCGAGATGGAGGCTCAACTCGCCGCCTTCCGCGCCCAGAAGGAGCGTGAGGTCACCGATCAACTCGAGCGCCAGGTCGCCAAGCGCGAGGAGATCATGCGCAACAAGGCTCTCATCGAGGTCCGTCGCAAGGAGAGCGAGATCCGCGCTGAGATTGAAGCTCAACTCGCCATCAAGCGCGCCGAGATCCGTGAGCGCCTCAACCAACTCGAAGCCCGTGCGGAGGAATTCCGCAGCGCAGCCGAAGAGAAACTCCGGGTCGAACTCGAGAAGGGCCTCATCACCGAGGAGGACCTCGAAGACGAAACCCGACTCAAGATGGCCGAGGAAGAGGCCGATCTCGAGGGCAAGGATGCACGCATGGGACGCCGTCAGGCCTGGATGGAAGCCCTTGAGGGTGCCAAGGGTCAGATGCCCGGTACCGCAGCCGGCACGCCACCCTCGACCCTCGGCCAGCCCACCACCGGCCTCGGTGGCCTCGGTGGCCTCGCCACCCCCCCCGGTGGACTGGGATCACCCGCGGATAGGGGTCCATCCACTACACCCACCCTCGCTGCACCGGTACGTGCACCGATCGAGAGGACCGGCGCCCTCGGCGGTGGACTCGGTCTCGGCGCCCCACCCGGCGGAGGTCTCGGCGGCACCTTCGGTGGAGGCTTGCAGCCGATTCGTCAGCCGGTCCAAGTTCCCGAGCCCGTGGCAGAACCCGAGCCCGTGGCAGAACCCGAGCCCGTGGCAGAACCCGAGCCCGTGGCAGAACCCGAGCCCGTGGCAGAACCCGAATCCGTCCCATCGGAAGAGCCAGAGGTAATCGAGGAATCAATCGGTCTGGAGTCCGAGGAAGCCTTCGATGCAGAGCCTGAACCGGTCGAGGAGAAGCCTTCCTTCACGCAGACGATTCTCAAAGCCATCGCAGATGAGCCCGAGGATACCGTTGAGGAGATCAGCGCAGCGATTGAGAGCACTCGCCCAATGGGTCGAGGTCCTCCCGGCGGTGGTCGTCTCGTCCGCGAAGGTGCTCCGACACGCCCCGCTCACGGCCCACCCACCCGAGGTCCACCCGGCGTCGAGCCCAAGTCTGAGGATATCACCGAAGAGGTTGGCGAGGAGCCGGCCGAATTGCCGATCCTGCAACCGATTCAGCGTCCGGTGCTCAAACCGACTGGCCGAAAGGTGCTCGAACCGGTCGAGGTGGAGCGTCCGGTGCTCGACCCCGTCGATGAGGCTGAGACAGAAGATACCTCTCCGGGCCACGCCGTTCTCAAGCCGATTGGCCGCTCAGTGCTGCGCCCGGTTGAATCCCCCACCGCAGATGAGGAGGAGTGAGCCTTCGCACCCTTAGGGGTGCGCAACCGCTGTTCCAAACCACAGAAGCGCTCGATTGAAAGGGGGTGCCCGTGTCGTCCGCCCATGCGCGCACGCATGGCGACGGTCCTGACGCTCCTCATCGCCAGCCTGTTATTTCCTCAGGTACCGATGGCGAGCGCCCAACTTGAGGAGTTGGGTCACGCTGGTCGGGTCACCGAGCTGGAGGGCTCTGCCCTGGGCTGGTGGACGATGGAGGATGGCAACGTACTCTATGCCTCTGTGCAAGGTGATGTGATTGAGTACTCCGTGACCGACGACATCTACACCGAGGTCTGGTCCAAGTCCATCAACAAGACCCTGCTCAGTTCGGCGTACAACTCCGAGGAGAAACTGATTGCTTTCGGTACAGACACGGGGGCAATCGTGGTTTCCATCGAATATCGAGACGTGCTCTATTCGGTCTTAGTCGGTCAGGATGTGGATGGTCTGACCTGGGATGCCGATGGTGACCTGTGGCTCACCAAGCGAACCTCGAAGCATGCGATCGAGGCAACCGGTTCGACACCCACGGGCGAGTCGACCAGCAATCACAACAATGGCATCACCGATGTCATCGCATTGTCCGATGGCCGAATCATCACCACGGGTCGAGACAAATTCATCCGCATCCATGATGAGAATGGCACCTATCTCGACACGCTCACGGATTCTAATTTCATCCTGCTCCGGCTCGGCGTCAGCGCGGATGGCAATTGGTTGTTCAGCATGAGCGACAATTGTCGCCTCAATGTGCACAACACGACATCATGGGTGCGCGGGACTGAACTGAACCTGTGCTCGAATGGCCAAGGCCGCTCGATCCAGCAACTCGGCGATCGTCTGATGATCGGCATGACCAATGGCAAGGCTTTCTCAATCGACATGACCGACTTTTCCAAGGACCAGACCTTCTCTGTTCCCGGCGAGGTCGTCGGCTTCCGGTCCGCCGATGGAAATGGCATTCTGATGCTCACCGCCTTCAGTCAGACCTCTGAGGTCCATCTGCTCGATGCCGATCGCGATGATGATGGTGTAGTCGATGGTTTCGATGACTTCCCCGACGATTCGACCCAGGATACCGATACGGACGGCGATGGCTGGGGCGATGACTCGGATGGCAATAACGCGGACGCCTTCCCCAATGAGGAGACCCAGTGGAGCGACCGGGACGGCGACCTTCACGGCGACAACCCCAATGGCAACAGCCCGGATGCATTCCCCGACAACGCCGATCAGCAGACTGACTCCGACGGGGATGGATATGGTGACAATCGCTACGGTTTGGATGGTGACAAATTCGTCTACGACCCCACCCAGTGGGTGGATTTTGATTATGACGGCTATGGCGACAATCAGGAACCCGGCGCCACCTCTCCGGATGCCTGTCCGCTGCAGAATGGAAATTCCCTCTACGATCGCCTCGGCTGTCAGGACTCCGACGGCGATGGCTGGTCCGACCCCGACAGTGATGAGATGGCTCACCCCTTCGGATCCGCAGACACCTTCCCGGCCCAAGTGGATCAATGGCGTGACACCGATGGCGATGGTTATGGCGACAACCTGACCGGTCACCGCGGCGATGCCTGCCCGGCCGCTGCCGGCACGAGCACGCGGGCTGTGATGTACGATCCGGGTCAGAATCGATACTCCTGGATCTATCGCTACGGCTGTCTCGACTCGGATGGTGATGGCTTCGACGACAATACAGAGTCGACCTATAACGACGGCTGCACGATGGTCGGAAATCGCACTGAATGGCTCGATCATGACCGCGACTGCGCGGGCAGCAATGGCGATTACAATGACACCGACCCTGAGGTGCAGACACTCGCCGACCACTGTGAGAAGCATCCGGACGACTTCTCTGCCTGCGAGGAGGCTTACGATCCCAATGCGAACATCGACAATCTCACGAAACCGGCCGAGTCAGACGCTGACACGATGGGCATGGTGAAGGATTTCGCCATATGGGCGCTCGTGATTGTCGGTGGCATGGGCGCAGCGCTGTTCCTGCTGGTCGGGTCGATCAAAATGATTGGCGCAGCGGCCGCCAAGCGGAAGCCTGACGCGCAGTATACCCATCAGGATGCGACCCGTGAACTCGATGCCTGGGAGAGTGGAGATTCCTTCCAGACCCGTGGTGGCATCGATGATCAGAAGGGCTGGGAAGACGAACCCGTCGGTGAGGGCGAAGATTCTGCTGACCTGGATGACCTGTTCGCCATGGCCGAGGAGCTCGCGGATGATTCAACCGCAGGCGAGATGATTGATCCCGACACCGCGACCGAGGAGATCGCAGATGTGGCGACTCCTGCAGACACACCTGCCTCACCCGATCCCGAGCCCGAATCCGCTTCCGAAACCCCATCCGCACCCGAAACCGAGTCCGCGGCACCGGGTCAGATCGCGCCGGACGAAGCACCAGAGTTGCCACCGGGTGGTCTGCCCGAAGGATGGACCACTGAACAATGGCGCTGGTATGGCCATCAATGGCTTGAGAGCCAGGGCGAGAACTGAGCGCGCTCAGTGGAAGACGACCGGGAGGTTGTTTCGCAATTCCGCGTATTCCTCGCCGCTGTAGGCTGAACCGGATTCACGAAGCGCGGTCGAAATCAGCCAGAGTAGGTCATTCCAATCTTGACTCGTCGCGTGCAACTCGATGTCGTTGGCAGCGGCCAGATCGAGCAGGACTCGGGAATTGCTGCCTCCATCCATCAAGCCGCGAAACAGGGTCGCTGCGCTGACGGTATAAGCGGGGGACTGTCCCTTCAATTCAACCACCGTAAGGAGAGTGGCCTAAGCGCTCGACTAGGGCTTCGACATCTGTCTCGCCGATGTCTCTGAGGCGATTGCGAAGTTTGTCCGCCTCGGCACGCAATTGGGACATGCGGTACTCTTTGAGCACCTGTTGAAGCAACTCATCCACGCTGCGGAAGTTGCCCAATGCTCGCATCGAATTCAACTGGCGTCTCGCCTCGAACGAGACGCTGACGGAGGTCATGTCTGGAGAGCCCACTCAATCACCGGCTGAAAGCCTCGCACCGTCGGTCTTGAGCGTGTCGGTTCCGTGTGGGCTCAGTCCCCGATTCGGAGCCTATGCTGACGAAGGCGATCTGGCTCCCGGATGCCATACTTCTGCCGAATACTCTGCACGCGGCGACTGGCCTCTTTGGCCAGCGCCCAGTACTGCTGACTGCCCTTGTTCGAGCGCGTCGGTTTCTTCAGGATCACAATCGGTGCACCGTCCGAAGGCGCGACAGCGATGTCGATGTTGCGCGGAATAACGGTCTTGAACACATAGCGAGGGAAGTGTTTGCGTACCTCTCCGGCGACCGTGTTGCACAACTTGCTATTTTGGTACATCGTCAGGGCGATGCCGAATAGCTTGAGATTGGGGTTGATGCGCCGCTGGACCAACTTGATCGAATTCATCAACTGACTCATGCCTTCAAGCGCATAATACTCGGTCTGGACCGGAATCAGCACCCAGTTGGCCGCCGCCAACGCGTTGATTGTCAACAGTCCAAGGCTGGGCGGCGTGTCGATAATGATGTAATCGAATTCATCCATGGCGGGTGCGAGGCCCTCCTTGAGTCGGGTCTCACGACCGATCCGGGTGGCGAGTTCGATCTCTGCACCCGACAGTTGGATATTGCTCGGCAACAGCCACAGATTCTCCACCTTCATCGACTTCGGGGGCCGCTTGTCGGGGTTGTTCTGCCTCCAAGCCTGCTTCATGTAGTCGGTGATAATCTCCGGAGCGATCAGATAATCCTCGATGATCGGCAATTCCTCTCCTAGATCATTCATAATCAAATCGTAGACGGTGCGGTCGAGTGTACTCTTATCGATGCCGAAAGAGGTCGATGCATTGCCCTGTGGGTCGAGGTCGACCAGCAGCACCTTGGCAGGTGGGAAGCCATTGGCGACATCGCCCTGGGCCAGAGCCGTCGCGAGGTTGACCGCGGTGGTCGTCTTGGCGCAACCCCCCTTCTGATTGGTAACTGCGATGACCATCTTGTAGGGATTCATGGCGCTGCCTCCGCGGGACGGTGGGGTCTCTGTCAACCCCCTCTTTCAAACACTCGGAGAACCGGGCCTTTGACCCGGTGATTCTCGTCGATCACTGGATGACGGGTACAGGAACCTCGGAGAGGATCTTGCGCATGATGTGCATGCCTGTGATGCCGCGAATCTTGGCTTCGGGCTTGAGCAGGATACGGTGGCTGCAGACCTGCAGGGCGACGCGCTTGATGTCGTCGGGAATCACGTAGTCGCGGCCATCGATCGCAGCGGCTGCGCGCCCGGTCTTGAACAGCGACTGGCTGGCGCGCGGACTGGCACCGGTGATCGCGCGGTGGTCTTCTCGTGAGCGCTGAACGACCTCGACGATGTAGGAGAGAATCGCAGGGTCAATGTGAACGGTCTCGAGCGCCTTCTGCATGGCGACGACCTTCTTGGGCGAGGTGATCATCGCAACATCGTGGTCATCCTTTCCGCGCAGCTTGCGTCGGGCGAGAATCGCCTTCTCCTCCGCGCGGTCCGGGTAACCCATTGACATCTTCATCAGGAATCGGTCCATCTGTGCCTCGGGCAGCGGATAGGTCCCCTCCTGCTCAATCGGGTTCTGGGTCGCCATCGTGACGAAGGGCGCGGGGAGCTTGTGGGTGATGCCCTCGATTGTCACCTGCTTCTCCTCCATCGCTTCGAGCAGAGCAGCCTGAGTCTTTGGGGGCGCGCGGTTGATTTCGTCCGCGAGCAGGATGTTGGTGAACAGAGGGCCGGGGCGCAGCTTGAACTCGCCCACCTGCTGGTCATACATGTAGGTCCCCATGATGTCGGAGGGCAGTAGGTCAGGGGTGAATTGGACACGCTTGAACTTGCACCCCAGCGCCCTGGCGAAGGTGTTGGCGAGCAGGGTCTTGGCAAGACCGGGGAAATCCTCGAGCAGCATGTTGCCGTTGGACAGAACGCCGACCGTGACACGGAGCAGGTTTTCCTCTTTGCCGATAATGACCTTGGCGACCTCGCCCATGAGGGCGCTCGCAATCTGGCTGACCGTGGAGATCAGGTCCTTCGTCCGGCCAGCGCCGGTTGCTTGTGCCATCCCTGCAGACATGAGAACACCTGGGTTGAACCCAGTGTTGAACCCGCTGGATTCGCTTTTCAAGGTTGGGGGTGCACAGGTCATCTACCACAGGGCCAAATCGAGCGGCTCAATAGCCCCAGAAGTGGTCGTCTTTGCGGTGCATCGTGGTCAATTCGTCGAGCACATCCTGTTCACCGGGGGTCAGCTCCAACTTGCGTAGTCTGCTCGCATGACTGGCGGGAACGTCGACCAGAAGGGTGTCCTCCTCGTCGATGCCGCGGCCGACGGTCGCACCTTGGATGGCCACGGCGACCTCATCACCCTGCTTGGCTTCCTTGATGCTCGTATCACCGCTTCGGATGGACTTGACCCGACCGACAGAGCTGCCATCGGGTTTGAGCAGGCGCTGACCAACGTGGAGCCGGCCACCGAGGATGCGCACACCGACAACGGCGGGGCCGGAGCGGCGGAAGATGTGGTCTCGCAGAATCAGCAGTTTGCCGGGGTAGATGATGTGTTCACGCTTCTCATCCTCGAGTTCCTGCGTGCGTTTCACGGTCCACTCCTCGAAGCGTTCGAGGGTGTGATAGATGACGTCTGAGCCGAAGTGGGTTGCCGGGCAGTCATCTTTGGCGAGATCCTCTGCCGTCTCGGTCTGCACGCTGGTGCTGAAGGCGAGGATCACACGATGCAGTGGGTCGGTAGCATTCTCAGCACTGCGCAGGTCGCGCTTGTTGACCGGGCCGATGCCCGCTCTTCGGATTGGAATGGAGGTCCCTGAAGCGCGCAATTCGAAGGCCAGAGCCTCGAGCCCACCGAGCGTATCGGCCTTGATCACGATGCCTTCCTCGTCCAACTCGATGCTGATCTCGGATTCCTCGGCTGCCTCATCGATCGCGGCATTTCGTTCATCTTCATCCTCTGACAGAACGCGCAATGTCGTGCCCGCGAGCACACCTTCAAGATCGGGTGCGGCGAGTTTGAGGCCGGCGGCGGCCTCGACGCTCTCGACCGGGTTCCAGCGGTCACCCGCATCGCGCATTTCGGCCATGCCGCGCGCTCGGAACAGGCCGCGAACGCGAGTGATTCGGGGGCCGGTATCGGTTGCGATGACGATTTCGTCACCCTTGGATATCTCGCCGCGGTAGAGGATGACATCGAGTGTCTTGCCGAGGCCCCGCTCCTCCTTCATCTCGAGGACGGTGCCCTCGGTCGCACCCTCCACATCGGAGAGCTGCTCCTCGAGGAAGCGCTCGGCGAGACCGATCGTGGTGGCGAGAAGATCCTGCAGACCTTCGCCCTCCTTGGCCGAGCATGGTACCATTGCGATGTTCTGGGTATAGTCGGAGATGCGGTTGTACAGGTCGAGATTGAAGCCGTGTTCGGCGAATTGGCCGACCAATGCCCAGTACTTTTCCTCGAATAGACCCTTGGCGTAGGAGTCCTGATCCTTCATCGAGGCGGCGGCTGATCGGCCAGCCTTGCAGTGCCAGCCATGGATTCGGTCGACCTTGTTCGCACAGACGACGAACGGTGTCTTGGCCTGCTTCAGAATGCGGATTGACTCCAGCGTCTGCGGCTGGCAGCCCTCCATGATGTCGACGACGAGGATTGCAATGTCGGCCAGGGAACCACCCCGCGTGCGCAGGGTCGAGAAGGAGTGGTGTCCGGGCGTGTCGATGAACAGCAGGCCGGGCGAGAGGAATTCCTTGCCTCCCATCAGAGGGCTGCACAACTCGTTGAGCAGATCCGCCGGCACCTCGGTCGCACCGATGTGCTGGGTGATGCCACCGGCCTCGCGCGCCATCACGCTTGCCTGCCGGTCCTGGCCGAGACTCCGAATGTAGTCCAAGACGGAGGTCTTGCCGTGATCGACGTGACCGAGCACGGCGACAATCGGCTGTCGACGGTCGCCGTCAACCATCGGAATCACCTCGGAACTCAATTGGAGATATCATTTACCCAATTGAGATATTCCTCACTCGTAAACCCAGGTCTCACGCAATGGAACCCAGTTGTTCAGGCCCTCGGGGAACCACAGACCGAGCTCGAAGGCTGCGGTCTCCTCAGCATCGCTGCCGTGAATCAGATTGTAGCCCATGTCCATGCCGAAGTCGCCACGGATCGTGCCCATGTCGGCCTCGCGGCCATTGGTCGCGCCGATGATGTTGCGGCACACGGAAATCGCATCGACGCCGGTCCAGGCCATCGCGACGACCGGACCGGAGGTGACGAATTTGACCAGACCGGGGTAGAACGGGCGCTCCTTGTGCACCGCGTAGTGGGTCTCGACGAGTTCAAGGCTCGGAATGATCGATTTGAGGCCGACCAGACGCAGTCCCTTGCGCTCGAAACGGCCGATGATTTCACCGACCAACCCGCGCTGCACTCCGTCCGGTTTCACCATCACGTAGGTTGTCTGCATGTTCAACACCGAACCGGGCGACCGTCCACCCCTATTTCAGACGCACGACGCCCTCAGGCGTTTGCGCGAGAGGTCCGAACGGCTTACTGGATGCCGCCCTTGACGTAGCGGCGGGTCCACTTGACCTTGCGCGGGTTGCGGCCCAGCTTCATGTTCTTGCGGGCCTTGGAATCCTTGAACCACATGACGGTGCCGTCACGCTTGACGAACATGACACCGGTGCCGGGTTCAATCTCCTCTCCGGAGAAGTTGCAGATGCGTCGCTCAGCCATTTTCTCACCTCAGCGGAAGTTGAGCTTGCGGGCTTCTCGGCCCGTGTCACGGAGCATCAGGATGTCGCCGACCCGAATCGGGCCGAGCACGTTTCGGGTGATGATTCGGCCCACGTCGCGAGGGTTCGGGGCGTCGTTCACGCGCACCTTCACCTGTGTGGCCTCACCGGTCATGCCGGTGCGGCCAACAATCTCAACGACCTCTGCGGGCCAGCCTTCTTGGGACATGTCAGATTCCTCCGATTCAATGCCTCAGGCTCAGTTCAGGGCTTCGGTGTGGCCTTTGACGCCTTTGAAGGCATCTTCGGCACCCTTGCCGATCTCCATCAGCGCGATCGAAGCGGTCTTGGCTCCGGCGCTCATGCCCGCTGCCTCGGCCAGATAGGTCTGGTCCTCGACATAGATGAACGGGATTTTCTTCTCTTTGCAGATCAGAGGGATGTGGGCCAGCAACTCTGCCGGGTTCACATTCTCAGCCATGACGACCAGTTGCGCGGTGCCGCGCTCTGCCGCCTTGGTAACCTCGTTGCTGCCTTTCTTCAGACGGCCATTTCCACTGCCGACGAGCTTCACCAGCTCATAGACGCTGTCTTGGACATCCTTCGGGGTCTCAAAAGCAATATGCACACTCATTGGATTCACTCCTCATGTTGGTAAACCGCCGCACGGCATATCCTGTATAAACGCAACGGAACCCCTACCGGGGTCAAGCTGCCCTCAGCCGGTACGCTCGATGAGCTCACGGATGCCTCGTGCAAGGGCGGGTGCGCCGCTGACGACCGAGCGTGGATTGGGCAGGGAATCGGTCGCGTGCACACCATCTACGTGTGTGGCGAGGCGGCTGATCGCACCGCCGGTGAACAGGCCATGGGTGCAGGCGGCATGGACCTCCTTGGCGCCTTGACGGCGCAGGGCATCGCTGGCCTTGCAGATGGTACCGCCGGTCGAGATCATGTCGTCGACGATGGCGACAATCGCGCCGTCGACATCCAGATCCTTCGCCACATGCTCGATGGTGTGGGCATCGATACGAATCTTCTCAAGATAGGAGAAGTTGCAACCAATCGCTTCGGCCACATGCGTGGCGCGCTCGATGGCACCTCTGTCCGGGCTGAGCACGAAGTCTGGCTTGACAGTGTCCCGTAGATGGTCGGCGATCTCTGGCATGCTCGAGACGAAGGAGACGGGGATGTCGAGGTCCTCGAGAACCGCAGGGGCGTGCAGATCGAGCACGATCAGTCCATCGCAGCGCCGGGTGAGCAGGCGCGCGAGCAACTTGGCCGAGACGACCTCGCCGCGCTGGAAGCGCTTGTCCTGGCGCGAATAGCCGAAGTATGGGATCGCCAGATAGATGCCCGGGCCGACATCCTCGGATTCACCCTCGCCATCTCCTTTCAGATTCGCCAGATCACCGCTGCGAACGTCGTGAATGGATTCCAGCATCAGCAGGGCCTCGACAATGCCGGAGTCGGGGAAGGTGGTGGCGACCACGACCACGGGTTCGGAACGGATTGAATCGATGCTTGAGCGGGGCACGCGCACATAGCCCTCCGAATCGGGGAAGCGGCGAACCTCGAGCGGGTGGTGCTCCCAACCGAGCGCAGCCGCAAGGTCGGCGGCGAGGTCCGGGGCATTGCTGCCGGAAACCACGGGCATGGTGGGCTCCGGGCGCCGGCTGTTCATGGGGTTTCCCGTCGGTATGGGTCAATTCCAATCGGTGAGCAGGCCCGCAGTGCAGCATTGAGTGGACGAGGCAGGATTTGAACCTGCGACCTCCCGGTTATCAGCCGGGTGCTCCAGCCAACCTAAGCTACCCGTCCAGAGCAGCCCGGCGACCGTGGTCACCGAATTAACGCTGACGGTTGGTGCCACTCTGGCCGTGCACTCAATCTTCGAGGATCCCCTCGTTAATCTGGATGTAGCTGGGCAGCTTGCGCAGCTTCTCGTAGGTGCGTGAGAGTACAATCTCATCGAGTCGTGCCCGTGTGCGCGCGAGCGCGGTCACTGGAATGTCAACCGTCTCATCAAGCCCGTAGCGACGGCGAATCGCCGAGCGCAGTTTGACGGTGATGCCGCGGTAGGTTCGCTTGACCTTCACCAGTTTGATCACCACGCCGAGTTCCATACCATCATCGTCGAGTACCGCGCGGTCGAGCAACTCGTCCGGCGCGTACAGCTGTTCCTCGATGCGCACCGTGTTACGCCAGCGTCGCTGCAGTTCGCGCATCGACTTCGAGAGTTTCACCGATCCGTCATCTTGGATTGAGTGAATCAATTCCTTCGAGAGGGGGGCGAGGTCTGCAGGTTTGCGCATGTAGACCTCGGCGACCCCGGGGTTCACCTGGAGTCTCAACGAGAGAACCCTGTCTTCGTTGGGGTGATATCGTTCACCCACAATCGTCCCCACCAGGTTCTCTCCCACGTATACTTCTCGCTGGAGCAACTCCTGAATTCGGTAGTTGTCGTCTGTCATTATTTTGGCCTCCTCATACAGCATCCCATCCTGTCTGTCTGGTGCACGGGGTGATGAGGCTAATAAGCACTCTCCCGACCAAGTTGAATCAGTTGCTCAATTGAAAAGGACTGATAATAGCAAGGTTTTCAATTGAACAGTTGAAAACATGCCCAACAGTGCAATTGTGCATTTTCAATTGAAATGGCTGATAATCACTCATTATCCGCCAATTGAAAAATCAGCGGGAGCAGAGTTGAAATTCAATTGGGAATGTGATTCATAACCAATCCTCAATGGGTGGGGATTCAGACATGTTACGGCGAACCTTGATGTGGGGCCTCTTGCTCCATTCGCTCATGCCGGAGCAATTGGCCGGGATTCGCAGCCATGCGGGCGCCGCTCACACGGTGGGGCTGGCAGATGCGGTCATCACCGCCTTCTGCGAAACCGATTCCTCGCTGGTCCGCGCGATCGAGGAGGCTCGCGAGATGCATCAGCACCTGATGACGGATCTCGGCTCAGACATGTTCGCTCTGGACGAAAAGGATTTGATCGCTGAACTCCAGTCTCGCTACGTGAACTTCTACTCACCCGAGACCATCAATCCCTACGTGGCCCTGGCTGCACGAGGACCTTGGATCATCACCTCTCACGGGGCCGTCATTCACGACAATGGCGGCTACGGCATGCTCGGCATGGGCCATGGCCCGGACGAGATCATCGATTCGATGCAGCGCAATTGGGTGATGGCGAATGTGATGACGGCTTCGTTCAGCCAGAAACGATTCACCGATCGCCTGAGTGCAGAGGTCGGCCACACCCACAGCCACTGCCCCTTCTCGAAATTTATTTGTCTGAACAGCGGATCCGAATCGGTCACTCTCGCCTTGCGAATCTCAGATGCGAACACCTTCCTCATGACGGGGAAAGGCGGCCGCCATGAGGGCAAGCCCACCCGACTCCTCGCGCTGGTGCAGGCCTTCCACGGCCGCACGGACCGGCCCGCCCAGATATCGCATTCCTGCAAGAAGGGCTACGATGACAATCTCGCGACCTTCCGTGACCGAGACAATCTGATTCTCGTTCCCTCCAACGACATCGAAGCCCTGCAGGCTGCGTTCAAGATGGCGGATGAAGAGGGCTTCTTCATCGAATTGATGGCGATGGAGCCCGTTCAGGGTGAGGGCAACCCCGGCCAGTGCGTCGACCGTGCCTTCTACGACGAGGCGCGCCGGCTGACCAAGGCGCACGGTAGCATGTTACTGGTCGATTCAATCCAGGCCGGATTTCGTGGTCAAGGTTGCCTGTCGATCATAGATTACGATGGCTTCTCGGATTGCGAATGCCCGGACCTTGAGACCTGGTCCAAGGCGCTCAATGCCGGCCAGTACCCTCTCTCGGTGGTCGGGTTGTCCGAACGTGCGGCCGAGCTCTATGTGGTCGGCATCTATGGCAATACAATGACGACCAATCCACGCGCGCTCGAGACGGCAATCTCGGTGCTCGACCGCATCACGCCCGAGGTGCGCACCAATATCCGCGAACGTGGAATCGAACTGGTGTCCAAGTTGGAAGGCCTAGCCGAGGAATTCCCCTCTTCGATTACCAAGGTGCAGGGCACAGGGCTGCTAGTCTGCACTGAACTCGACCCCGAAACCCTGCCGGTGGTCGGTTTTGGAAAGGTCGAGGAATGGTGCCGCCGACATGGGCTCGGCGTCATCCATGGCGGCAAGAATGCCGTGCGATTCACCCCGCACTTTGGCATCGAGTCCGCCGAGATCGATCTCATCATCGATGTGATGCGCGCCGCCCTGACCCATTTCGTTGGGCCCACTGAACAGGTCGCGTGATTCCGATGCTGGAGGTCCGCCTCCACGACGTGTACGAGCCGGGTGGCTCGGATCTTCTCTCTCAGTGGGTTCTGGCCGTGGTGCAGGGTTCGAATCCTGCTCTCACCGATGATATCCATCATTGGGTGCATCACCGGGATGCAGAAAATGCCCTTCTTCTATTGGAGTCGAAAGATGTCGAGGGGACCTTCGATCTGTGTGGGCGCAGAGCCTGGACGCAGCAAATGGTCATCGCAGAGATTGAAACTCTGTGGTCTCGTTTTCAGAATGCGTTGGAACACTCGCACACGATTGGTTCCCTTTCAGAGGTGCCGAGTCCAGCAGCCGTCACCTATACCGGGCCGAGACGGAGACCGAATCTCGGTCCTCTTCACGATGCGCTCGTCGCCTGCGGAACCGATGGCTGGCGTCCCAGGACCGCGATGCGCGTCGGCATCATGGAGTGCATCGCACACTCAGTTGAACAGGTCTGAGCCAAGCAGGGGCAACAGAACCGAAGCATCGCCTTCCACGGTGACCTGCGGCGCTTCGGGACGGATCTTGCCCCAGGAGATTGCCTCGCGCAGGCGCGCGCCAGAGAGGCTGCCATCATGCTCGGGAGCGGTCGTGATCGCGACCGCGGAGTCGAGGCCACCACGGTACTGATTCCACCAGATGACGTGGTGCTTGGAGATACCACCGCCGACCATCAACGCATGACTCTCATCACAGGTCCAGGTCAGGTCGGAGAGGATCTGCTCGTCGGCGAGGAAATCAATCATGAAGTCGGGTGACTTCTGTCGGTGCATGAACAATTGCGCCCCGATCGAACCATCGGAGAGGCCGGGAATCACGATGGGAATCCGGTGCTTGGCCGCCCAGTGCAGCAGGCTGCTCTCATCCTCGATCCGGTCTCCGAAGGCCCAGCACAACTCGATGCTGCCGAAGCCCAGCCAGGGGTTCTCGGGATTGGCGGCACGACGCTCGGCCTCGATCTCCACAAGCCATGGCAGGACCGATTTCTCAAGGATCTCGCCATAGCAGGAATTGGGCACGATCACATTACCGAGCCGATTCAGACCCGCCTCACCCAACTCGACATCATCCAGCTCGAACGCGCCGTGAAAGTAGGCCTGGTAGGTGCGCGCGATGTCATGATCGAGGGTGCCGCAGGTCGTGATGATGACATTGAACGCCTTACGTCGAATCGCTTCGACGAAGAAGCCACGTGTACCGGTCGCGCAGAGGCAGGCAGGGAAGGACAGCCAGTTCAGGACACCCTCGTCCTGTGACTTCTCCATCGCTTCACGGAGGATATCGCGCGCATGTGCCAATTTAGTCGCCGTGAAGCCACCCGCTTTCGCCATCTGGTCGATCAGTGAAGGTACACTCTCAATCTCAGAGAATGCGTAATCCTCGACGGGGACATCGAAGTCATCGGCATCGAACGACATGGGAACGGGCCGGCGAACCGCCTTCTTCTCTTCAATGCGAAGGATTGGAATTATCAATTGGAAGATTCGTTCTCTAATTGGAAGATTCTATCTCGAAGAGCGGCCGCCCTCTCGAATTCAAGCCGTGCCGCGGCCGCATTCATCTCCTTCTTCAGCCGCTGAAGGGTATCACCTTCCAACACCTGATGTGCAACATCTGCCCAGGCCGGCTGACCGACGTTCGGCGCCGAACCGAGATCGAAGTCCTTGACCAGATCTGGTTTCGACGTGACGCCACCCCCGCCTCGTCCGACCAGACGCTTGCCGCCGCCGACGCCCTTGCCCGCTGTGCCCGCGAGCAATTGATCGGCTTCGATACCCATCACGGGCAGCGCCTTCACGATCGTCTTCGGAACGATGCCATTCAACTCATTGTGAAGCATCTGCCGCTCACGTCGTTCGATGGTCTGGGTGATCGCGGATTCCATCGCAATGCTCAAGCGATTCGCATAGAGAATTACCTGACCGTTCTCATTGCGTGAAGCGCGCCCGATCGTCTGCAGTAGACTGCGTTCATTGCGCAGGAAACCCTCTTTGTCAGCGTCAAAGATGGCAACCAGACTGACCTCGGGAATATCCAGACCCTCTCTCAGGAGGTTGATGCCGACGATGACGTCGATATGACCCAATCTGAGTGCCTTGATGATTTCAGACCGCTCAATCGTATCGATCTCGGAATGCAGGTAATGCGCCTTCACTCCCATCCTCTGCAGATAGTCTGCGACCTCTTCGGCGAACTTGATCGTCATCACCGTCACCAGGGTTCTTTGATCCAGCTCAACCCTTTGATTGATCTCGTCGAGCAGATCCTGGACCTGACCTTCTGTCTCTCGAACCTCGATGGATGGGTCGAGCAGACCTGTTGGGCGGATCTCCATCCTCGAGATGCCTTGGATGGATCCCAGGGCGTCGATCAGCAGCGGTTTGCGTTTGGCTTTGGGGTCCGGTTCGTTGAACTCCTGATTCGTGACTTCGCAGAGTTGCCTCAACTCTCTTTCTCCGGGGGTGGCCGACATGTAGAGCAACTGCGGCACCAGCGCTTGGAACTCATCCCCCGTCAGGGGCCGATTATCGGCCGCACTGGGCAGACGGAAGCCGTGGTCGATGAGATTCTCCTTGCGCGCCTTGTCGCCGAAATACATACCTCCCAACTGCGGGAGGGTGACGTGGCTCTCATCCATGATGACGAGAAATTTCTCTTCTGATCCATGGAATGTCTTGGCGCATGCGGCGAAGAAATCCAGCAGGCAATATGGTCTCTGACCGTGTACTCTGCCATCGAAGTGCATCGAGTAATTCTCAATCGAGCGGCAGTGACCGATCTCGCGCATCATGTCGAGGTCGTAATTGGTCTTCATCTCGAGGCGATGCGCTTCGAGGTCTTTCCCCTGCCGTTCAAACTCGTCGATCCGTGTTGACAGTTCATGTTCGATATCACTGAGGGCCTGCTCGAACCTTTCAGGACTGGTCATGAAGAATTCCTTCGGATGGATCCAGGCCTCCTCGATTTCATCGAGCGGCTCCCAGGACACGGCCTCACAGACTTGTATTCTGGTGATGCCATCTAGGTCGAACCGAATTCGGATGGGGTCGTCGCGCGAAGGCATCCAGATGTCGAGGACTTCTCCTCGTAGTCTGAGTTCTCCACGCGCGATTTCGCCGGTCACGCGCCGATACTGAAGGCCGACCAATTCCTTGACGACCTCACGCGGCTCAACCTCTTGGCCGACATGAATCCGCATGTGCTGTTGCAGGAATGTCTCAGGCGGATTCAGGCCGTAGATCGCAGAGACCGTCGCGATCACGAGCACGTCAGGTCTCGACACCATCGAAGCGACCGTCGAGAATCGTTCCTGCTCGATGCGCTCATTCAACGAGAGCTCCTTCTCGATGTACAGATCCCGCTTCGGCATGTAGGCCTCGGGCTGGTAGTAATCATAGTGTGAAACGAAGTATTCGACGCCATTCTCAGGAAACAGCCCCGACATCTCCTGCCACAGCTGACGCGCCAGCGTCTTGTTGTGACTGAGGATCAGCGTCGGGACATTCAGCGTCTCGATGATGTTGGCCATGGCGAAGGTCTTGCCAGACCCAGTGACTCCCAGCATGACGCATCTTGACTGAGAATCATTCAATTGAGAAAGCGTTTCTGCAATTGCACTCTCTTGGTCTCCCGCAGGCTCATATTCGGCATGCAACCGAAAGCGGGCGATCGACGGATCCAGGTGTGCTTGGGCCGCGCCTTCCAGCGCCTTCGACAGATCGAATGGATCAACATCCTCACTCATGCGAGCACCAGCCCGGCCAGCAACACCCAGCCCGTCGCCGCATGGGTTTGGAACAAGGTTCGCTGGAAATCGGGCAGATGGTCCTGGAAGTAGACGACGAGGAGATTCACCAGAGTGGCCAGAGTCACGGCGCCGATGAAGGTGAATCCTGAAACTGGATCCGCGAAAAGGAAGCCATTCGCCGCGACCAGGGTCAGGAGAATCGATGCCGTCCTCGTCGCTGGCGCACCGAATCGAGCCGGGAAGGAATGGATGCCAGATGCTCGGTCATTCTCCATGTCCATCAATGCATAGTTGAGGTCGAACGAAGCAATCCAGCACAGCACACCGAAGGCGATCCAGAACAGGGTTGGATGCCAATGACGATCCGTGATTGCCTCCCAGCCCAGATCGCCGCCGACAATGCCGAGCCAAGCGCCCGCAGGCGCAAGTCCCAGACACAATCCGAGCCAGAGATGGCAGAGCACAGTCTTGCGCTTGAGATAAGGATAGACGACGAACGCCGCGACTGGAATAGGTGAGAGGTAGAGGCAAATCGGATTCAGATTCCAAGCGCCCACGAGGAGCATGGCGAGGAAGACGATACAGAGGATTCCCGCAGTATTCACCGACATCGTCCCAGCGGCGAGGTGGCGTCCAGCCGTGCGCGGATTCTGCGCATCTATGCCACGATCGATGATGCGGTTCAGTCCCATCGCGAGTCCGCGCGCTCCGACCGCAGCGACGAGAATCCAGACCAGTTGCAGCACGGTCGGATCGCCTGCAATGAGTGCGCCTATGAAGACGAAAGGAAGCGAGAACAGGGTGTGCTCGATTTTGACGAACTCAAGGATTTCCTTCACACCCACGAGCGCACCTCCACCTCATACCAAGCATCGACCTCGGCCTGCACTCCAGGGTCGTGCAGACAGACGGCGGGCCATCTTCGAACGCTCGCCGCCTCGTTGGGAATCGGCGCGGTCGCGTCCCAGCAGACGCGACCACCCTCAATGTGCAGATCGCGGCTGACCTCGAAGCGGCAGAACAGCTGCCATAGCAGGGTTCGCATCAAATCGGGAGAATCGAGGTCCACCTCGTCATCGGTGATGAAAAGCCACCTCAGATTATTTTCAGTATCCAATTGCCAGATTGATTCTCTCAATTGGGAAATGTGTTCCCTTTGGGCTGCTGCAGCCTCTTCATTCATTTGATTGGTATTGACAGTGGGATTGGGTCCATTGGCGATGTGTGTCGTCACGACCAGCATCGAAGGCCGAATCCATCTGTGATTCAGTCCCTCTACGGTGAATGATGCTCCATCCTGAACACGTTCTGTCGATGCATCGATGAGGAGTTTCGAATGCAAGCCTTCGATTGGTGCGGCATGGGCCAGCTGGTCGGCCACCATGCCATCGAGCACGATCAGATCCGAGGGAATCGACACGTTCTGATCCAGGATGTCAAGCAAAGCATTCAGATTTTTGACTTGATGTTCCGCATTCGTCGCAACGATCGTCTTCAGGAACATCATCTGGCCCGCACCCCACAGTCCGAGCGCGGTCTTGCGAGCCTGGGCCGGGTAGCGCGATTTCGAGGCGACGATGGCGAGGTTGTGGAATCCCGTTTCGAGCGGCAGGAACAGATCGACCACGTCGCGATGCTGGAAGCGGAGGACGGGCAGGAAGGCATCGCCGATTGCCTCGCCGAGGTAGCCATCCTCCATCGGCGGCTTGCCGACAATGGTCATCGGAATGACGGCATCCTTGCGATGGGTGATGGCCGTCACGTGCAGCACGGGGAAGGGCTCCTCCAGCGAGTAATAGCCGAAGTGATCGCCGAATGGCCCTTCGGGACGGGTTTCGCCGGGCACGGTGTAGCCCTCGATGACGACATCGGATTCGGCCGGCACCCACAGGTCCTGAGTGAGGCATTTCGTGATGCGCAGGCGCTTCTGTCCGAGCAGTCCAGCGAACATGTATTCCTCGAGATTGTCCGGCAGCGGTGCGATGGCGCTGAACATCACTTCTGGAGGGCCGCCAAGGCAGATGGCGACCGGCATCCGGTCGCCGCTGGCGGCGGCATGATCGGCCCCATGCTTGTGCATCTGCCAATGCAGACCGACCTCTTTGGGTCCGAAGATCTGACCGCGATACATGCCGAGATTGTGTTCGCCGCTCGCCGGGTCCTTGGTGACGACCAACGGCAGCGTGAGGAACGGTCCTCCATCCATCGGCCAGGTTGTGGGAATGGGCAACTGCGTGACATCAGGGTCCGCCATCCGCACCTGTTGACAGGCCCCTTTCCTGACCCTCTTCGGAGGCAGCGACAAGGCACTCTTGAGCAGAGGAATGGCCTTCCAGGGCCGGCGAACGTATGTGCCGATGTCCGGCTTCATAAGTGAGGTGAGCCGAAGACCGATTTCAGCAGGATTCGAGACACGTAGAGCCTGATTGGTTCTGCGTCGAGTCCCAAAGATGTTCATCGCTAGAGGGAATTTCGAGATAGAGCCATTAGCGAGTCGAGGCTGCTCGAAGATGACGGCCGGTCCTCCGTTCTTGACGAGTTTGTCCGCGATGCATCCGGCCTCGAGGTTGCAGTCCACGGGATGCTTGACGCGAATCAGGTCCGCCTTGTCCTCCAGGGCTCGGAGGTAGCGACTGAGTCGGCGCCATCCCATGGTCGCCGTAGACGTTCATCCTATGAAATCCGGTGCCTATGGCACCGTCGGATTCATGGCCTTGATGCCCTCGACGGAACCTGATGACAGCGTGCGATGTTCTCGTCGTTGGTGCAGGGCCCGGTGGTGGTGCGGCTGCGCTACACGCCGCGAGGGCCGGCCTTTCGGTCATGTTGATCGAGGACCATGGTGAGATCGGCACGCCGGTCCACTGCGGCGAATGTTTGTCTGACCTGGCGGTTGAGAACTTGGAGCTGGATCTGCCCGATTCGGTGATCTCGAAGCGGGTCGAAGGCATTCGCGTGCTATTCCCCGATGGCACGGCCAAGTTGTTGTCCGAGCCGGGCTATGTGCTGGAGAAGCACCTGTTCGAGCAGTGGATCGCAGAAGAGGCCGTCGAAGCAGGCGCCACCTTGCATCTGGGCCACAAGCTGCAGGGAATGGAGCGTATCGGTACAGATGCCCGATTCGAAGGTTGGAGATGCACCGGTAAAGGAGACACCTTTCCAATCGAGGCAAAGATCGTCATCGATGCCTCTGGTGTGGCTGGCGTCTGCTCCAAGCTGTTGAAACTCAATGAACGACCGAAGGTCATCGCCGGCATGCAGTATGAGATGCTCGAGGTGCCGAGCGATGGTTATCTCGACTTCTACATCTGGCCGGAATATGCCAAGAAGGGCTATCTCTGGATGATTCCGAAGTGTGATGGAAGGGCCAATGTCGGTCTGGTCAGCGAGGACAAGAAGGGCCTGGTCAAGTCGCTTGACGCCTTCATCGAAAAGACCCATTTCAAGGATCTTCAGATTGAGAATCCACCTTGGCGAGAAGAGGGCAAATCGGTCCGCGGGTTCGGTGGAACCATCCCGATTTCCGGGCCTCATGCCAAGACATACGCGGACGGTCTGATGCTGATTGGGGATGCGGCGGGCTTCACCTCGCCCCTCTTCGAAGGCGGCTCACATCTGGCGCTGAAATCCGCGGTATTCGCCGCGGAGAACGCTGCACGTTCCATCGCCTACGAAGATCTCTCCGCGGAGCGGATGTCGGTCTACCAGGATCGGTGGAAGCGTGAATTCCCACCCTATGGAAAGATCCTCAAAGGCAAGACTTCGCTCTACAATCTCAGCGATGAGGAGATGTCGATCATGGGCGGATGCTTCCCCGAGGAGATGAACAACATGGGCGTGTCCGGCAAGGCGATGGTCGCCGTTCGACTGCTGATTCGAAAGCCCTCGCTGTTCTTCAAGCGCATCATCCCCGCGATGCTCGCCTTCGGCTACAGTCGCGCCAAGTACTACGGTTGGTGATTCGAGTGAGACGTCTGATCGGCATCGCACTGATGCTGCCGTTCGCGTTTCTGTTGACCCTCTTCCTCATCGATGCCTCCAGCTTCGAGTATGTCTGGTTGAATGGTGGCGCGGACCTGCCGCTGGCCTATCGGATCAGCGCGCTGTGGGCGGGGCGCGCGGGGCCTCTGCTGCTGTGGGTCGCGATGCTCGGTGGATTGCTTCTCATCGATGGTGAGAAGCATGCTTCAGAATCCGTTGTGCAGCACCGTTTGCGGCTCCGATTGCTGATCGGATTCTCGGGCCTACTGTTGTTCATCGCCCTGCTGCTGCAACCGTTCAAGGCGACCCCCTCTGATTACACCGAAGGGATGCGCCCGGGTCTGAACGCGCTGCTGCAGACCGATCTGATGGTGATTCATCCCCCGCTGATCTTCGCCTTCTACACCTTGTGTGTGGGAGTCGGGCTGCACGCGGTCACGGCGATGCTGATTCGCGGCGCGCCCGCGCG
>Ga0114996_10002034_pt1 | contig 26509 bp, 25 predicted proteins | sample ArcticOcean_MG_C_4_FD_87039 | JGI IMG/M metagenome (GOLD analysis project Ga0114996, IMG submission 87039) | Marine microbial communities from western Arctic Ocean - ArcticOcean_MG_CB4_134 | ecosystem: Environmental > Aquatic > Marine > Oceanic | place: Arctic Ocean: Canada Basin | collected... | reverse complement strand
GGCACGGGCACTGGCTAATGTTTCTATCGAAGCGATTGTGGTTATAGACAATACAGTAACCCAAAAAGTCATGGTCCCAATCATACCAAAGTCTGGATGCATAATACAATCCAGAGGATTCTCAGGAATATCAATCAGTAATTTAGGGCCTACTCCGTATGAATTTCCCAAGAAAGAAATACTGTGCTCATTGAAAAAATCGAATCCGAAGACCATGGGTAAGGCCAAGAGTAAAACCCACATGGGAGCAGGAATTAAACGAATAAATTTATTGTTAATGTTTTTAAAGAAAACTAGAATCAAAATACCGACGAGTGCAACAATAAAAACAAAGGGATTGGCTTCCGGGATTTTGTAAAAAATATCCAATAGGTTTCCGATAATTGTATCAGCATTAGAAGTGGTTCCAAGGACATAGGGGGCTTGCTTTGCGATGATAATTACACCGATTGCAGCTAGAATACCATGGAGCACAGATGAGGGTAATAACTTGGCAAAACGCCCCATTTTAAAAACTCCCAACACAATTTGAATTCCTCCTGATACCACTATTGCAGCTAAAACATAATTAATATTGTTATCCAGTGCTACAAGACCACCTAGGATCACAGCAATCAATCCAGCCGCAGGACCGTTAATAGCCAAATGCCCTCCTCTAAAAAATGTTGTTACAACTCCACCAATAATGGCAGAAAGAACTCCGGCCATGGGTGACATCCCTGATGCAACGGCAATACCTAAAGCCAATGGTAAGGCGACCAACGATACGCTTATTGCAGCAAAAAGGTCCCTACGCCAATTTTCTTTCAGCCCTTTTATTCCTTCATGGGGGATTGAATGGTTAGAACTCATAATTTAGATAAGAAATTTAATATTAGGTTTCAATTTTTTCGATGTTCATCAAATAAGGAAAAACAAAAACAAGGAAAAACCTTGAAGTATCTCCTCTACGAAAATCGTCATCTTACAGAATTACCAAGTTACAAAAATCCGGATAACTAAATGAAGCCTTCATATTTACATGGGTTGGGATGAATAAATCAAGACCCACTTATTATTTATCTTATTTATTAATTATCAAATTTAGGTATGCGCTTTTCCACAGTAGCTTTAAAGGCCTCTGTTAAATCTTCCGAAAGCAGCATAGAGGCATTCCAAGTAGACATGTAATCTAAAGCATCGTCTACAGAATGTTCTCTAGAATAATGTAAGATGTCCTTAGTCCCTCGAATAGACAAAGGAGATTTAGAGGCTATAGCTGAAGCAATTTGCATAACACCTTCCACTAGTGTCTTCTTTGATGAATAACAATGATTGACCAAACCAATAATTCTTGCTTCTGGTCCAAACACTTTCCTTCCGGTATATGCCATTTCAGCAGCCATTCCAGGGGATATTATTTTAGGCAATCGTTGTAACGTACCCAAATCGGCAACCATTCCTAAGTCAATTTCTTTAATCGTAAAATAAGCCTCTTCACTACAATAACGCATATCGCATGCAGTTGCAATATCTACTCCACCACCAATACATCCATTGTGAATAGCTGCAAGTACAGGTTTTGAGCATTTTTCAATCGCCGTAATTGTTTGTTGAAGTGTTAAAATTATTTCCCTCACCTTTTCACTTCGTTTTCCATGACAAGAAATATCTTTCAGTCTACTTATCGACATCAACAATTCTAAATCAATTCCTGCGCAAAAATGCTTGCCTTCACCAGCAAGTATTATTACCCTTACGTCATCATCCTTCGAAAGAGTTTCAAAAACAGTTTGCATTTCAATCCAAGCCTCCATGTGGAGTGCATTTGCTTTTTCTGGTCTATTGAAAGAAACTTGAGCGATTTTATGCTCTATCTCAACTTTAAAATGGTTGCTGTTCATCGTTTTATTTTAATGCAAATTACACATTGTTAGGAACATATCATTAGTGAATTCTATGATTGTATTTTCCATCTAGTTTCCCTCCAATCTTCTTGTTCTTCTCTTGAAAGGAATGTCCATGCTACAATTCGGGTAGATTTATTACCTGTTCCCATTGGGATAATTTTAATCTGACTAGCTTCAATATTTTCTAATAATTTATAAATCCCTTTAAGATTAGATTGTTTTGATACTAAAGTTGAAAACCAGTAACAGCTTTTAGAGAACTCTTGACTTTCTCTAATCATATTCTGAACAAATCTATTTTCTCCGCCCTCACATATAAGTTCACTGCTTATTCCAGAAAAATTAAGTTTAGGTGTTTTCACTTTCTTGCCCGAGAGATTCTTTATTTTTCTTCGACTGCCTTTTTGAGCTTCTTCGATCGAAGCATGAAAAGGAGGATTACATATAATCAATTCAATTTTATCTTCTTTGGTTAGAATACTGTGAAAGACGTCTTTTGATTTTTTTTGCAATCGGCATTCGATCTTATTTTTAATCGCTGAATTAGAATCGATAATTTTCTGGGCAAAAGCAATCGCTTTCGGATCAATATCAGATCCAATAAACTTCCAATCGTATTCTATAACTCCAATAATTGGGTAAATGCAGCTAGCCCCTATACCAATATCAAGACAAGTGATTTTTTCACCTGTCGGGATGGTGCCTAAATTGTTTTCGCCCAACAAATCAGCAATATGATGGATGTAATCTGCTCTTCCAGGTATTGCTGGGCATAGATTTTCATCTGGAAACTCCCAGTTACTTATTCCATAATAATGATTTAGCAATGCTTGATTTAAAATCTTAACAGAAAGAGGGTTTGAGAAATCAATTGATTCCCCCCCTGACCTGTTGGGAATTATGTGATCTCTTAAATCCGGATTAGAAATTATTAATGCCCCAATATCGTAGTTCTCTCGGTTTTTATTTCGAGAATGTAATCTTGTTTTTTCTTGTTTGTTTGTTTTTTTCATTTACCGCTATTAAAATCCAAGTCTTTAATTCTAAAGATTGATTCTATTGATGTTTCGGAGGCCGTCATACACCACAATACTTACAGCATTTGCTAAGTTTAAGCTTCTTACATGGTCACTGTAAATGGGAATCTTATATATCTTATCTGAGTTTTCTGCAATTATGTTTTTTGGCAAACCAACAGACTCTTTTCCAAACACGAGAAACATATTCTCTTGATATTCAATAGAACTATAATCCTTCTCTCCAGAGCTGGAAAGATAGACCATGTTTTCATGATTGTTTTTTGAGAAAAATTCATCCATGTCATCATAAATATTTACCTGAATGTGTTTCCAATAATCTAGTCCTGCTCTCTTTAATCTTGAGTCATTTATTTCAAATCCAAATGGTTTTACCAAATGCAATACTGATCCTGATGCCAAACTAAGACGACCAATATTGCCAGTATTCATAGGTATTTCTGGTTCTATAAGTACAATGTTAAATCCCATTCAATTGCATGTTTCTGTTATTTAGTAACTTGCGGGCTGCTTTAAAGTTTTATTTTTAAGCCTGTATTGAAAAAGAAACCATCCAATGGTGCGTAAACGTCTGTAAATTGTGGACTAACATATGGGTCAGGAATTAGTGATTCATACCTTGTTTGCCGCGTGTCGGTAAAATTTTCTGCATTAAGGAAAATCACGAAGTTATTAATGGTTCTTTCAACTACAATTCCAGTTGTAAAAAGAGAACGCGATTGCAATCCTGTAGAAAGTAATTGGCTTGATTTATAGTCATAGTCCCAGCCAATTCGCCACTTGTTTTCTTCAACAAACAGTAGATCACCCTTAATGCTGTGCTGTGGTGTTAACGTCAGGCTGGTTTCTGAATCCCCATTTTGCAAGAACGCGTCTGTATACGTGTATCCAAAAAACCAAGTGAATTTACCCACTGTTAGTTTTACTTGAGACTCAAAGCCTCTGCTCTTCAGGTAATCATTTGTGCTTGAATAATACAGATTATCTAGAGCGTCATCATCTAGCAGAATTGGATTGTCAATGAGGTTGTAAAAGAACATTTGATTAAATGTAAGTAACACCTTTTCAGAATCGAATGTAGTTCGGTATTTAAAGTCGAAATTTCCGCCTTGTGATCGTTCTGCTTCTAAATTGGCGAAGTCAATAGCTTGAACATTATTGTATCCGTATGGCTCTGCTTCTTCGTTAAATATCGTCGGCATTCTGTAGCCCATACCTCCACCTAATCTAAAGCTGAAATTCGTGTTAAGTTTATATAGTGCACTTAATCTTGGCAAAATGAAAGTCTCTCCATTGTTTTTGCTGATGTTGGATTCTGCCTGCACATAATCAGTTCTTAAACCACTTTCCAATGCGAACTTGTTGTTAATATCCCACAAGTGGTTAATGTAAATACCCAACGTTAAATACTCTTGATTTCTTAGTGGGTTCGTGTCAATTTGTTGTTCAGAAAAGTTGTCGGTATATGCATTTAATCCAAGACTCAAATTGTGTTTTGATTTGTTAAGATTGTAATTCAGTTCGCTAAAAGAATTAAACTGTTGTCCGCCGAATTGAGAACTTTGTCCAAGTACATTTTCCCTGATATTTATAAATCGGTCAAACAAGCTTACGCTGTTCTTTAAAGTTAAAGTACTTGCATTTGTAAGGTTCCTTTTGGCGGAAAACTGTGTTGTGAATCGACTGCTTTTTTGCTTGTCAAAATAGAAATGCAGGCTGTCGGGTGATTGGTTGTCAATTAAATCCATATCTCCCCCCATACGTGTTTCTTTAGAAACTGTGGCTCCCAAATAAATTTCCGTTTTGTTGTCTGGGTAGTAAAAAAGTTTGGGATTAAAATTGAATTTAGAAACTTCCGGCACGTCTGAATATCCGTCTTCGTCAGGATCGTATGGCGCATGTAAGTGCATAGAAGCAAGATTTGTAAAGCCAAACTTTCCGAATTTTCGTGAAACAAAAGCATTGAAGTCTTTTGACCCAATATGTGAAAAATTGATGTGTAAGAGGGTTTCTTCCTGAGTAGCTTTTTTTGTCAGTAAATTGATCAGCCCCCCAATAGCACCACCACCATATAAGGTGGATGCAGAACCTTTAATATACTCAACCTGTCTAAGGTCAAGCGGTGGGATTTGCAATACGTCTAAACTCCCAGAAATACCACCATAAAGCGGAAATCCATCCTTCAAAATCTGTGTGTAACGTCCATATAATCCTTGGATTCTTACCACAGCTCCATTAGATGTAGCAGAGGTAGTTTGTACCTGTATTCCTGTACTGTGCGTAATCAAATGAGAAATTCTACTCGGCTCCATTGAAGCAGCTTCATCAATTTCTTCTGTCAACACTTCTGTTCTGGTTGGTAAATTGGCTACCGATTTGTTCGCTCGTGTAGCTTCAATTATAATTCCTTCGAACTGTGATTGAGAGGATGTAAGTAGTATTTTTTCAGGTTCTGTCTGGTTAAGAGGAAATCTAAAACTTAGCTCTATCGTTTCGTAGCCAATGAATGACACCATAATTACCTGTTCTCCATTGGGGATATTGAAAACGGTAACATTTCCATTCAGGTCTGATGATGCTCCTATAGTCGTCCCTTTCAGGACAGTAGTTGCACCAACAAGCGGGTCATTTGTAAAACTGTCAAGGACAATGGCAGTAAATGCATTTTGTCCATAGGTAATTGTCGCAATTGTCAGAAAGAAAAAAGACAGAAGGTTTCGTTTTATCATGATGTTATTTGATTGTTTTAAATATTCTATTCGTTTAACAGTCGCCTGTGATAATTTATCTGACCCAAGTGATAAGCCAGGTGAGTTGATAGATGAATTAAGAAATAATACGTTGATGTTTTTTGTTTAAAAACCAAAATTGGGTACTCGGCTTCCAGTTGGTCATTGGTGACTTTGAGAAGAGCCTTGTCAAGCATCAATATGGTCTTATCAATGTCTTTTAGCAAATCACCTCTGGGAATATTTATTGACGAAAACTCAAGCTCTCTTTGTCTAATATAGCCTGTCTTTCCAAATTGAGCTCCAACAAACCAGTTGAGATTACCGATTATATGCAAACATAAATTTCCGGCAGAGTTTGCAATGCTCTTATCTGTCTTCCAAATATTTATTTCGTTTTTATAAGATTCAATTTCTGATTTAAGTTTTTTTAAATCTCTCTCAAATAATACTTGCAAGGTCTCCTTCAACATTGTGATGTGCTTCATTAAATTTCTATTCTCATATTTATTAAATGTCTTTTCAATCCAGCTTTTTCATATGCCTTAATTGCTGAATGATTGTCATTATAAACATCTAAACGCAATTCATTTACATTTTTTTTGCGTACTACTTTTTTAATTTCTTCTATGATTCTTTTACTAACTCCATTGCCTCGATATTCAGGTTTAACAAACATAAACCCTAAATATGCAAAATAGGTGTGCTTTAAATATGGAGCAGCTTGTTGGATTCGAACATAAGACGAGCCTATAATTTCTTTTTTATATACAGCGACAATAACTTCTGAATCTGTTGATTCAATCATTGCTTTAAGATCATAATAATTGATGTGAGAAGATCTTAGAGTTTCGTCATATGGTCTTTCAGTTTGAATGATGCACTGTTCAAAATCGTATAAGACAGGTAGATCCTCTATAATTGCTGTTCTAAAATAGATTTCTTTCATTCCGTTCATTTTTAACTCATCATTTGATTGTTAGACTCGTTTGAATGAGGTCTATTTTTTGTTAGCAGAAGTTTTTCTGAGCTATTATAAGGTTCTACAAGTATTAAAAAAAAGAACAAAACAAATAAACATTCCCAGAGTTCCCATTTTTTGCCATCTGGGATAATGAAGATAATTATGGATAATCCCACAAAAAATATTGAATGCTTAATACTTGGGAGTGGAATTCCAAGCTTGTCAACAATACTCTTTATCAGTTTATTTTTTTTATACCCTATTAATAGAAATAAAAAGTAAACGCCAAAAATAATAGAAAATCCATATGAGAAAATCAATTTATTTATGTTGATACCCTTTATCCTAAGATTATGGATATTGATTTCATCTTGCGAATTATGGTTCAAAAACAAATCATTGGACTCTATTGAAAATATTCGTTGACCCCAAGATATTTCTTCGCCAAAGCCAAAAAATAATCCTAAAACCATCAGGATATTAAAAATAAACCAGGGCCAACCTCTAGAAAAACCAATCTGTATTACTTTCGAAAACAAAAACACTGAAGTTATAAGAAGTAACAAGGCAGTCAGGTATTCAATCACACCATCCTCTTTAATAAGTTCTTGATAAAGACTTTCTTGAAATAAGTAAGTAAGCGAAGTCATTATTACACAAATAATTAATGCTTTTATGACTATTTTAAAGGGTTTTTCCAATTTATATTGGGGGGTATTTATGTTTGATAATGTTTAAGATACACCCTTTTTATGACCTTTGAGCCAAGAAGCACTTGATCGAAATTAGGTTTATGTGATCTTGACCAAATCGTTTGCTTTTACCCATTCCATTTGGATCTATTCTTCTTCCAACATCTCCAAATAGATGTCCTCAACATGCTCTCTAGCCCAAGGCATTTTTCTTAAAAATCGGACGCTTGATTTCATCGTAGGATTGTACATGAAACAGCGAATATTGACACGATCTGCAAGATACTCCCAACCATAATGCGCTACCAGACGTTCTAAAATCTGGACCAGTTTCACCCCATGTAACGGATTGTTGATTTGTTCTTCCGTAGCTTGTTTCCTGTTTCGTCTAGCAGGTTTCTCAGCATTCAGCTCTTCATTCGTCTTGGCTTTGAACTCTCCAATAGAAAGTTCATCTGATTGCTTTGGATTGTCAATCGGCTCGTTCTTGTGATCGTCTTTTATGTCCATAATTAGACAGTTTTGATTATGTTAGTTTTCAGTTGTTTATACATGGGTCATTATGTTGGGTAACGGTTAGCATAAAGGACGTTTTAAAGCTCTTTACATAGTGTTATAGGGCTTTATTTGTTTTCTTCAATCTCTAGAAGAGATAACTCCCGAACCTCTCACATTAACATCACTCTTTTCAGGGTTACCTTTGTAGATAATATCTCCTGATCCATTAATCCTTGCTTTTAGTTTTCCTTTAGCAACTACTTTTGCATCTCCCGAACCTGAACATGAAACATTAGTGTTTTGGGAAATTAAATCGAACCCTTTAAAATTACCGCTACCAAGTATATCTACCTCAAGATCAGTGGTAGTTCCCGAAAGAGTTACATCGCCCGATCCAACAACATCCACTTTAACTTTTGTGGCTTCCACATCTAAAACAATATCTCCAGAACCTGTGACAGAGGTGTTGAATTCTTCTGCAGTTATCATGTCTTTAGAATCGATGTCTCCTGACCCTGTTAAAGTAACCTCAGATATCTGCTCAAAAGGAACGGTTATGTGAACACCTTTTTCAGTCGATAAATTAATGTTATTTTTCGTTGTCAAAATAAGTACGTTGTCTTTCACTTCAATTTCAAGGTATTCATGTAAATTGTCATCTGTAGTAACAGTAATGTTACCCTCAGTTCCTTCTTCTAAATGAATATCAATAAATCCGACTCCTCTAATAATATCGTAATCTTTGGTAGTTATGGTTTTAGATGTGATATCCCCATTTCCAACTACTTTCTCATTAACCGAAAAGAAGCTGCACCCTATAAAGAGGATGAATAATATAATTAATAATGAGACTGTTTTGATTGATGTTTTCATTTCCAATATTTTAATTAATTATAAATTGCCTATAACGGTTACGTATAAGTATAGTGCGGTTTTGTGTTGGAGGATTTTTCGAAGGAAAATCAGGCTTAACAAAAGAGCACTACTCATAGATTATAGATTAAATATAGCATTATTTTTATAATTCCATATTAATAAAAATATATTTCCTAAAATCATAGCGGAAGTTATGATGGGAGTTCCTCTCATATTTAAGGCTATTGAAACTAAAAAAATATTTATTGTAACTGGCACCTTTTTCGATTAAGGCCATACGCTCTTTGTTTCTTGTTATAAAATAGAGGTATGCAATTCCAAATACTGCAGCGAAAAACGAGAGGGGTATTAAAATTTCTTCATTCATAGTTTTTGTTTTTTTGATTTACACCTTTATGACGCACTAAATTTTAATTCGTTACACAATTATGCAATAATCAAAAATTATGGCTCGTATCAAACTAAGTACATATCCGAAAGTTCTTTGCTTCTTAATCGCCAACCTTTCATATACTAATCGTTAGCGATTCGTTGTTTTCTTCTTAGATGTCGGAACAAGATTATTTTCATACATCTCTATCCATTCCTCAGCGCTCATCTTTTTCATCAAGTCAGCAATGAGTTTTAAGGGTATTTCATTAAACTTCTTAAAGCGAACACAACTTTTTCCCATGTCAAGTTTATGCTTACTGTGCTTTGGATATTCGGCTAAGAACCATTTCAATAATTTTGGATCGGAATAAATACCCATGTGGTAAAAATTAATGGAATGTTTTTGCGAAGCAATTCCTGCGAATGGTAGCGGCTCGCTTGGTTTACAGTGGTAACCCGCAGGATAAAGTGTATGTGGAACAACATAACCCAATCCACCATAACTAATCGCAGTTTCAAAACCTTTAGGCATGTTTTTCACAATTACATCGTGTAGATTGTTAAAAGGTTCTGCTCTATCCTCAGGAAGGTTAGTCAGAATTTCTTTCACTGTATTACCTGTTGCTTTCATCTATTTTACTTTTTTGAAGCTGATTCAGCTTTTTGTTCCTTGCATAATCCATTTCTGTTGGTGATAAACCCATAATTATTATTATTTCAAGTTTATAATAACTAACGATTAGCATAGGCAGTCGTTTTAATGCTATTAATTTTTTGTTGGAACAAATTTTAACTAACGAAGTAATACTTTTTTATAATAGAAATTAGTATCTCGCGGATTTTCCATTTGGGAGACTGTTTTTAATAAACGTTCTAATGTCTTCATTGGCAGTTTTTAAATCTGCCTTGCGTAAGTACATCATATGTCCACTTCGATAGCCTTTAAAACTTAAACGATCCTTTAATTTCCCGCTTGGGTCTATTTGCCACATGGTATATTTTGAATTAAAATAAGTAGTCGCACCGTCATAATAGCCTGATTGAAACATCACATTCAGATATGGGTTTTCGGCCATAGCTTTTCTGATGTTTTCTCTGGTATTGTTATCGTCATCGTCCCAAGGATGTACAGATCCAAACATATTATATTTTATATCGGTTTTAAAATTTAAGTGCTCACGAAGGTAAAAATTGATGGCAGGAGTAAAGGAGTGTAACCATGAAGTAAGTTCTGGACTGTAATCAGTCCTTGTCCCAGCCTCGATTCTATCTAAACCTAAATATCGTGAGTCAAGCCTACCTATCGTATTACCGCTTTTATCCCGGAGTAATTCTTTCCAGAAAAACGGGGGAGGTACATCGAGGTTGTGCTGCATGATTGATTTTTCTGATAACCCTGAGTAGTAGGCGATTTTGGCTGCTATTTTTTGTTTTTCTTCTATTGAAAGAGAGCCTCCTCTTGCCAATGCGGGCATTAAAATGTTTAATGTAAATTCTTCAGCTTCAGGTAAAATATCTAATAAATCCTTTTGTTGAAGTGCCACTGGAAGTGCTTGATGATGCCATGCAGCAGCAGTAAAATATGGTAAATTGAGAGATGATGAGATTGGGCTATCAGAATTAAATACATTATAATCTGCAGGAGAAACAAGGATGACGCCATTCAGATACATCCATTGCTTTTCTTGTAATTCTAATGCAAGTCCTGACACTCTAGTCCCTCCATAGCTTTCTCCGATAAGATATTTAGGTGAAGTCCATCGTTCATTACGTGTAATAAAAGTGTTTAACCATTCAGCCAAATATTTAATATCAGCATTTATTCCAAAGAAAAGCTCTCTTTTAACGTCGTCTCCACTCTCAGGTATTGTTCTTGAATACCCAGTATTTACTGGATTTACATAAACTATATCTGCGACATCTAGAATAGAATGGGCATTTTCATGAACACCGTATGGTTGAATGGGGTATCCTTCGTCATCGATATTCAGAACTTTTGGACCTGTGTAGGCGACATGCATCCAAACTGAAGCGGAACCAGGTCCTCCATTAAATGAAATAAGTAAGGGACGATGAGCAGAGTTTTCTTTGGTTATTTTCTTATAATAGGTATAAAAAAGAGTAGCAATGGGTTTCCCTAATTCATCCCAAACCGGCTGCGTTCCTGTTGTGGCAGTATAAGATATTTTTACGCCAGTTATAGTTGTTGTGTGAGCTGTTACAACAGTGGTATCAACAGGAATATTTCTATTCTGCGCATTTGCTAATATCGTAAAATACAATAATCCCCAAATTAAAAAAGTGATATTTTTCATAGTAGTATATTTTTTTCTAATTACAGCTAGCGTTTTTGCTGAACTATATTTTAATACAGTTTAGATTTTGTTAGCGGAAGTTAAAACTTCCGCGTCAAGGCAAACGCCATTCCTGTATTATTTTCTTGTGTCTGGAAGCTGTAAATGTTCCATGTGGTTAATTTGTCTTTTGGCCTACGGTTAGTTATTAAATTCCAAGTACTTAAAATCATTGTTGTTGTTCCAAGTCCAATGTTTATCATTGAAAGTGTCTTTTGACTTTCATTTGTATGATTTACCCCCATACTAATGGTGTCTTTCGGAAACATTGCAGAGCCAAGTGTAATTTGTCCTGCACCAGTTATTAGTCCAATAATCGGAACTATTTTGTTAGGTGCGCCATTGCCAATTTGTATTCCGTTAACTGTGTTTAAAGATAAATTCAGTCCGCCAAGGATTGAAGATGAAATACCATAAGCTGGTGTAATATGATTGTATGTATAAACTGGGGTTGATCCATAAGCAGGCTGTATCATTGCACATTCTTCTTTTGTTAGTCCGCTTGTCAATACCCAATTGTCAACGGTTGAGTTATTCATAGCTAAAAGCTCATCGTATTTATGTTTACTATTTATATAGTCTGCAACTTGTCTGCTTGTGGTTTGCTCTAACAAATAACCAACTGCACAAATAGTTCCGTCTTTGTCTATGAAGCAAGGTTTTCTTTGGTCAGCATAGTCGTAATTTTTAGGAAACACACCATTCGTCCAATAGTTGTGAAGCAGATCTAAAAGATGATTTCGTTTTGTTTGCAGGTCAGTCGAAAGGTCAGAAACGTTTTTGTTTCGCAGTAAAGTTTCGACATACTCAAGATGAGTTCTAATTCTAAGATTGTTGTCAGTCGTTGCATCAGGTTTATGTCCAAACGCACTCTCGTAACTTATGTCGCCAAGTATTGGGTTTACCAATTGGCTTTTGTCAACGGATGATTTATTGCAACCTAATAATAGTATTGCAACCATTAGCGTGAAGATGGTTGTTGGATTTCTCATTCTGTCAAATTTTATTTTAATGTAATTGTCTGTTCGAGTATTTGGGGTCAGCATAAATATTATTATAACGGTTAGTATATGAAGCGTAGCCTGCCGATAGGCGGCTATGATTTTATATACATTGTTAGCTGTAGCCTTTTTTATATTCTCTTTTTTTGTGTAAAGTCTTCTAATTCTTTTCCATCAAATCTCCATAGTATTCCGTATCTACCTCCAAACCAAATATTACCATCAACATCTTCCGAAACGAATTTAATGTCATTTAATTTTTCGCTTCCTTCTATGTCAAGAGGTATAAACGATTTGTTATCATATTTATACGCTCCCTTTCTTGCAAAACTGGCAATCCAAATATTTTCATTCTTATCTTTTAGAACTGATGCCATTGCGATTTGCTCTCCTGTCTTTTTATCTGCTATGTTTTCAAATTTGTGATAGTCATATGTATATATTCCACCGTTTCGTGTTCCAAACCATAAGTTTCCTTCTTTGTCCATATAACTCGTAGAAATCATTCCATCACCATATCCGTCTTTCAAAGGATGGTGAATCATAGAATTTCCATCAAATTCATTTAAACCTCCGTGAGTAAACGAACATATCCAAATATGTCCATTTTTATCTTCTATGATGCTTGTAATACAATTATTGTAAACACTATCTTTTGGTTGAATTTTTCCTTCAAATTTTAAATATGAGGTGAACTTAGTACCATTATATCTATAAGCACCACTTGCATCTGTTCCTATCCAAAAATCACCATTCTTGGATTGAATTAAAGATAAAATTGTTTCCGTTTTACTACTTGGTAATCCTGTTTCTGGTGATACGCTTTGAGTGTCTTCTTGAGGTAGCGGAATGTTGGTGAACTTTGTACCATCATAACTACATAATCCTTTGGCTGTTCCAAACCACATTATTCCATCTTTATCCTCAACTACAGCATTAACCACATTAGAACAAAGACCATCTTTTTCAGAAAGGTTGGTGAAAGTTTGACCATCATATTTGAATACACCTTCTTTCAAGGTTGTAAACCACATATTACCTGAACTGTCTAAATATCCCCTATTCACAACATCCCCTGCACCATACTTGTAGGGTTCATTCTTTTGCACCTTTGATACGTTATCGTGCTGTGATTTCGACTCGACTTGACCTTTACAAGATGAGTTGAAAATAATAACAGTTAATATGAGTAAGAATTTCAATTGTTTTGTCATTTACTATTTTCTTGGTTACAGCTAACACCCCGCTAAAAACCAATGGTGTTTATCTGCTAATATAACGTTTTGTTGGACTTCCCATATGTACTGAGATTAGAACCAATTATGCGGTCTAATGGAATTGTTATTTTGCGCAGAGATGCAATGTTGTTGCTGGCTGTTTTTGGATATTTTAAAGCAAAATAGTGCGAAAGTTAAATTGAGATCTTAAGGTCTAACAGAAAAAAACCTCATCTATGTGAGGTTTCTTTTATACCATAATTTTCCTATCATAATCAAACAGAATATGGATTCACTTCTTCCTTTAAAATTTCGCGAACTCAACCACCTCCCCAACAACATAAATACTTCCACAAACGATAGACTTGGCCTGTTCATCCAATTCTAAATTTAAAGAATTAACAGCTAACCTTGCTGCTGTTACTGCTTCATTAACTGAGCTATAAACTTCACCCGATAGTCCCGATTCAAGGCCATGGTTTTGTAAACATTCTGTACCCATGGAGCGTACAACCCTAGATGAACACCAATACATGACTGAGTTTTTAGGAATTAACTCAAGGACTTTACATGGGTTTTTATCTGCAACCGTTCCGAAGACAATGTGGAGCTGGGTGCTTGGGTGCTGTTGAGATAAGTAATCCACAAGCACTCTCATTCCATCGACATTATGAGCACAATCTATTAGAATTTCTGAGAGATTTTCAGCTGAAGGTATAATTTGCCATCTCCCCAATTGACCCGTTAGTTTCTTGTAGTTTTGAAAGCCAGCTCTTTCTGACTTTTTTGTAATAAGCCAACCTCTACTTCTAAGAACATCGATGATTTTAACAGCTGTAGCAATGTTTTCAAACGCAAATGGTGAGTCCACTAAATCTGTCAAACTCTCTGGCACAAATCTACCATAATGCATCTCAGAGCTTGCTCTTAGAGACGCTTTGAGTATTTCAGATTGAGCTTCTGCGCGCATCTTCCCTAAAACGACTGGCACCTCGTTTTTTATGATCCCAGCTTTTTCTATGGCGATACTCGAGATATCTTCTCCTAAGAACTGTGTATGATCTAGACCAATGTTCGTAATGGCACAAATTTCAGCTGTGGGGATCGCATTCGTGCTATCAAGTCTGCCGCCCATTCCTGTTTCTAGGATTACAATGTCAGCACACTCGTCCTTAAAATACTGAAGGGCCAACCCAAATGTGAGCTCGAAAAAAGATGGCTCTCCCCAAGTATCTGAATACTTATCTACAAAATCAACGACTTTAGATTTCGGAATCATTTCTCCATTTAGCCGAATCCTTTCACGGAAATCTACAAGATGTGGCGATGTAAAAAGTCCTGTTTTATATCCCGCCTCTTGAAAAACTGCTGCTACCATATGTGAAACTGTGCCTTTGCCATTGGTTCCAGCTACATGAATAAACTTAAGATCGTTCTCAGGATTGTCTAAGAGTTTACAAACGGCTCGAGTACCATCCAGGTTTGCCTTGTATGCAGCTGGCCCCGAACGTTGAAACATAGGGAGCTTGGTAAAAAGGAAATCTACGGCTTCTAAATAAGTCATGACCCCTTATAGAGATTACTCAAGTTCGAATCGAATCGTAATAAATCCAGATCTTCGTGGTATAGACGCGTTAGTCGAGAAGGTCGCAGACATAGCCGCTTCACGTGCTAGACGTATGTGCTCGTCATCGGATAGTGTGGAATTTAATCCACCATCGAATTTTGCAGAATGGACTTTGCCATTAGAATCTACAATGATATTAATTCTGACAACACCTTTTTTCTTTGGTTTTTCCTTAAGTCGAGGGGCATTAACAAGGGAGCCATCATTGAGAGAGGCATCGAAGGAATCACCGGAAACCACACCCGAACCGTCAATTTTACCGTCCTCATCGCCTTGATTACCTACTCCCTCAGAAGACCCTTGTGAACCGCCTCCACCAGATGCGGCGTCAGATCGAATTAAATTCGCGGCTGCAGAAACTCGAACGGGCTCAGGCTCAACTACAGGCTTTACCTCTTCGACTTCTATTTGTTGAACGGGTATGGGGATTTCCGAAATTTCTTGGGTGACGATTTCCTCTGTGACAACAGGATCGGTTATGGAAGGTGAACTTACGACTTCTTCAATGACTTCCTCAACTACTTCAGAGGGGGTTTCAGACTCTGTGGTACCTGCGGCATCGGTTACAGAGCCGAGATCGGCAAATCCTACAGCGACATACTGCTCGCCAAGTGGAGGATCAGGGATAGTGAAGGCTATTAGAAAAAAACACAACAATAGAACACCAGAAAAGATAACGCCAGTCAACACGCCGGCGCGAATCTTTTGCTTCTTCTCATTGCTTTCGTGTAATATGTTTGCCTTTTCATTCATATAAATCCTATCACTTACTTCTTAGGGTTTGAGCCTAACATTACTTTCCATTGATTTGCTTTAGCTAGACCTATAAGTTCTACTGTTTGGCCTGTAGGAACAGCCTGATCAACTTGGAGATATAGAATCTTCTCATTCTGCTTCTCCATCTCAGCCTGGAGCTTGGGTTCTAAATCCGTACGGTTAATGGAACTTGGAGAGCCGTTAAGGTAGTAGCTGCCATCTGCTTTTATGCTCACTGTGAGATTAGACGTTACGGAGGTAGTACCCTTACTTGAAGGCAGGTCCACATTCACGCCGTTGCTGACAAGAGTTGAGATTATGATGAAGAAAATGAGAAGGAGGAAAACGAGGTCCGTCATAGAACTCGTTCCTGCATTCACACTAATTTTATTCCGAGTAGATAAATTCATAGAAGCTAAGTTTATCTTGCTGGCTCTTCAAGAATATCAATAAACTCAAGAGAAGACGCTTCCATTTTATGGACCACCTTAGATACCTTTCCTACCAAGTGATTGTAAGCCATATATGCAAGGATACCCACTATAAGACCAACTATTGTAGTAATCATAGCTTGCTTAGTTCCCGATGAAATATCAGCAACTTGAACTGTGCCTGCGGCCTCCATATCTAAGAAAACGTGTACCATTCCTATTACAGTACCGAGCATTCCTACCATGGGAGCAGCTCCGGCAACCGTTGCAAGGATGCTCATGTTTTTTTCGAGAATGTAAATCTCTAATTTACCCACATTTTCAATACTTGTAGATATATCGCTAAGTGGTTTACCTATACGAGAAATACCTTTCTCAAGCATTCTTGCCATCGGGGTGTCGTTATCTGCACAGAGGTTTTTAGCTGAGGGCAGTTGGCCTTGAGAGATGTAGTCTTTAAGGCGCTGCATAAAATCAGGAGATGTTTTTTCAGCTCTTCGTATCGCCATGTATCTCTCGAAATATACGTACATTCCGAATATGCTCATTAGAGCGAGAGGGAACATTATATACCAACCTCCTTCCATCAGGAGTTGTAAAATATTTACATCAACCTCTGTAACACCATCAGTTACTGCCATAGCAGTATTGACTTGTAATAAAATATTTGAGAGCATTTGCTTGTGTTTAGGCTATAATGAAACTAAACGACTAAGATCATAGATTTAGTATCGCACAACACACACACTTACTTTCGTTTTCAAAGTTGAAAGGTTAAAAACAAAGAGGAATGGCAAAGATCTGCCTAGAGTGCAAACATCAATAGATACACACCTGCTCCGGCGAAATATCCAAGAATAGCAAGTAAACTTATATTCTTTAAATACCAAACAAAATCTATCTTCTCAAGCCCCATAACAGCTACTCCAGCAGCCGAGCCAATTATTAAAGCAGAACCTCCCGTACCAGCACAATAAGCTAGGAACTGCCAGAACGCTCCATCTTGTACAAAGGCCGCTGACCAATCATCTGTAACCATACCCGGTTGGACAATTTCATACATACCCATAGATGCCGCAACAAGAGGAACGTTATCAACTATAGCTGAAAGTAGACCAATGGCCATATCTATTAGGTAAACATCATTTAAAGCTTCACGCAGCGAAGTAGCGGCTAAAATCAAATGACCTGCTTCTTGTAAAGCGGATACAGCAAGAAGGATTCCAAGGAAAAAAAGCACAGACGCCGTGTCAATTTTTCGCAAAACTCCTATCACTGAAAGTGGTGATTTGTGTTCTACATTTTTTTTGTGATGAAGACGCTCTGTAATAAACCAAATCATTCCTAAAGAAAGCATCATCCCCATAAATGGCGGCAGGTGAGTAACTGTTTTAAAAACCGGAACAAATAACAGACCACCTACTCCTACTGCAAATACAATATTACGCTCAAATGTAGTTGTGGGTTCTGAGCCTGGATCGTTGTAATAAACAGGACGAGACACCTCGCCTTTTAATCGCAGTGACAATACAGCAAGAGGAACAAACATCGCAACAAGAGATGGTAAAAACAGGTTTACTATGATTACTGTGGTGCTTAGTTGGCCACCAATCCAAAGCATAGTAGTTGTAATGTCACCGATAGGAGACCACGCTCCACCTGCGTTAGCTGAAATCACTACCATCCCGGCAAACAGCCATCTCGTTTCCTTATCATCGACAAGCTTTCTCAAAAGAGAAATCATAACGATGGAAGTTGTGAGGTTATCGAGGACAGCAGAAAAGAAGAAGGTTAGAATGCAGATAATCCACATTAATTTCACTTTACTCGTGGTATTAATCTTGTCTGTTATTACGCGGAACCCCTCATGAGCATCAACTAACTCAACAATGGTCATGGCTCCAAGAAGAAAAAATAAAATACTTGAAATATCCTGCATGTGATGCATAAGACGGTGCTCATAGAAAGTGCTCAAAGACCCATGACCACCTGGGCTTTCTGCAGCAAAATCAGCAAACATTTCAGAGAGGTGAGGGGGTATTTCTTGAAAACCTAAGACGAATAATCCCCAAAGGATTGTTCCGGTTAATAAAGCAGAAGCAGCTTTATCAATTTTTATATTGTGTTCAAGAGCAATCCCTAGATAACCTAACACGAATACGGCAAGTAAAATATATTCCATTTTATTCTATGTTATCCTAGTGTTTTAAGAGCAATCCCCAATGCTGTGGATGTTAATAAATTTGTTTGCTGACGCTTTTCGTGAGTCGCTTCTAAAGCTCTACAAATAGTTTCTGAAGTATCTCTGAAAATAGCTTCGTCAGACATATCAACATTTGAATCACTCATTAAATAAGCGAAAACTCTTGCCATTCCACAGTTTGCAATAAAATCAGGTATTACAGATATTTTTTTATCAACCGTTTCTGCAATAGGTCCATAGAAAATCTCTTTATCTGCGAATGGCACATTTGCACCTGATGAGATAACTGAGACTCCAGATGCGATCATTCTATCAACCTGCTCATTTGTTATTAAACGAGAAGTGGCACATGGTAAAAAGACATCTGCTTTTATATCCCAAATCTTATCATTTATCTCTTCGTATGAAATCATGTCATATGCAACAAGTGCATTATGTCGTTTATTAAAAAACAAATCAGCTACAGCATGAGGTCCCATGCCTGCAGAATTTATCAAACCGCCAACCCTATCAATAATACCCACAACTTTTGCCCCAGCTTGTGTTAGGTAATAAGCCGCAGCAGCACCAACGTTACCCCATCCCTGAATAATCACACGTTTATCTTTTACATTTCCACCGTATATATTGTAGTAGTGACGAACTGATTCAGAAACACCATAACCAGTTATAAGATCTGCTACTCTATACTTTCTATTAATATCTGGAGAAATAGTGACATTCTCAATAATTTGTGAAACTCCCTGACGAAGGTTACCAATTCGACGTACTTTTTGAGCTTCATTAGGCTTAAAGTGCCCCGTAAAAACTCCTTCCTGAGGATGCCAAACCCCGTTCGCCTCAGTCATAGGGATGACTTCGTTGATTTCGTCCACATTTATATCGCCTCCTGTTCCATAATAATACTTTAGAAGTGGTGTAACAACCGCATACCAACGCTCTAAAACTCCTTTTTTCCGAGGATCACTACCATCGAAACAAATTCCCGATTTAGCTCCACCGATTTGTGGTCCAGAAACTGTAAACTTAACCTCCATCGTTTTTGCTAGGGACTCAACCTCTCTTTTATCTACTCCCAAGTGCATACGTGTGCCACCTCCAGCAGCCCCTCCACGTAATGAATTGATCACAACCCAACCCCTTGCCTCTGTTTCACTATCCTGCCAGCTGAAAACTATTTCTGGCTTCCGGTTTTCATACGCTTTAAGTAGATCCTTCATAGAAAGTATTTCTTGTGTTTCGCGCTGCAAATATAGTTATTCTAAGGCAGCCAAACAGCCCCCCCAGATGACTCCTTACTTGCACCTGTAGTAGACTTTAAAACGTTAGGTTTACCTAACCATCTTAGAAGACCTAGGAAAGCAAAGGCAAAAGCTTCCTTACCATTTATAATATCAGATTCAGGTAAATAAAACTCAACACCATCGGCCAATTCGTTCAACCTCTGTATCAAATAACTATTAAAAACCCCTCCTCCTGTGACTAAAATTTTTCCCGTTTTAGGGCAGTCATTAATAATGGATATAGCAATGTACTCAACGGCTGTTCTCATCCTATCTTCAAGAGGGTGATTTGCTACCTTCTCTAGTAAAGGGCATAGCTCTTTATGCATCCATTCCACTCCTAGACTTTTAGGTGGAGGAAGTCTGTGATATGAAATAGACAACATTTTCTCGAGCAAATCACCAATTATTTCTCCTGATTTAGCGATACTTCCTTCAGCATCATATTCAACGCCTTTTTCTCGCGCTAACATGTTGAGAAGGTTATTGCATACTCCAATGTCCCAAGCTTTGGGGAGAATAGAGATATTTGCAAAACCACCAAGGTTTAGACAAGCTGTATATTCTGAAAATAATATTGAATCGACTAATGGAACAAGTGGCGCACCCTGACCACCATAAGCTATATCAAGGCTTCGTAAATCACATACAACTGGGAGGTTTGTTTGAGCGGCTAAGACAGCGCCTGAACCAATTTGTACTGAGTAACCATCTTTAGGATTATGGAACACGGTATGTCCATGGGAAGATAGTAACTGAACTCGGGGAAGTAATTCTTGTGAAGTTTTAGAAATGCACTCAGCAGCGAAATGAGCCCAACTCTTATCTAATTTCCACAACTCCTCAGCGGTTAAAATCATACTATTTTTTAGAGAAGAGCGTAAGCTCTCCGGGAGGTTAAACACTTTAAACTGAAGTATTCGTCCGCTCCAGGATGAGTCGCAAGTAAATTCGCATATAGCAACATCTAGACCGTCTAAGGATGTACCGCTCATTAAACCTATTACTGTATATGTCCGGTTCTCGGAATTTGATAATGTATCTTCGCAGTCCATTTAGTAGGATTATGAATTTCGAACTTACAGAAGAACAGATAGCTGTACGTGATGCGGCAAGAGATTTTGCACGAAATATACTTAAATCAGGTGTAATTGAACGCGATAGAGAACAAAAGTTCCCTACGGAGGAGATAAAACAACTTGGAGAGCTTGGATTTATGGGTATAATGGTGAACCCCAAATACGGAGGGTCAGGAATGGATACCCTAAGCTACGTATTAGCTATAGAAGAGATTAGTAAAATCGACGCTTCCGCAAGTGTGGTGATTAGCGTAAACAATTCTCTAGTTTGTTACGGTATTGAGGAATACGGGACTGAGGAACAAAAGGAAAAATTTCTGACTCCACTTGCAAGCGGACAAAAACTCGGTGCTTTCTGCTTGAGTGAGCCAGAAGCTGGATCTGACGCGACATCACAGAGAACTACAGCCATCGATATGGGTGATCACTACCTCGTAAATGGAACGAAGAACTGGATCACAAACGGAGGGTCGGCTTCAACTTACATTGTCATTGCTCAGACTGATGTTGAGAAAGGGCATAAGGGGATAAACGCTCTTATTCTTGAGAAGGATATGCCTGGATTCGTTGTCGGTGCAAAAGAAGATAAGCTCGGAATCAGAGGTTCTGACACTCACACTTTGATGTTTCAAGACGTAAAAGTTCCTAAGGAAAATCGAATAGGAGAAGATGGGTTCGGATTTAAGTTAGCTATGAAAACTCTTGCAGGTGGACGTATAGGGATAGCGGCTCAAGCACTCGGAATTGCTGTTGGAGCATTCGATCTCGCTCTCGCTTATTCTAAAGAACGAAAAACATTCGGTAAAGAGATTTACAAGCACCAAGCAATCGGATTTAAACTTGCAGATATGGCTACTCAAATTGAGTGCGCTAGGCTGTTAGTTTACAAAGCTGCTGCAATTAAAGATGCTGGAGAGAATTACGACATTGCTTCCAGTATGGCTAAGCTATACGCTTCTGAAGTTGCTATGCAACAAACCATCGAGGCAGTCCAAATCCATGGTGGTTATGGATTCGTAAAAGAATACCATGTAGAGCGTCTAATGCGCGATGCAAAAATTACTCAGATTTACGAAGGAACGAGTGAGATTCAGAAAATCGTTATTAGCAGAAGCATCCTAAAGGATTAAAAATAATTAGTCGATTTAGGTTAGTTGATTTTTTCATTTCTAGAGTTAAATACAGATCTAACGCCGTTTAACTCTGTAACCACTTCCTCAAGTCCATCTCCGTCCATGTCAATAAGTGAAACTTTATCTGCTTTAGTAAGCCCCGACATACCTACATATTTTGCGTCTGCAAAGGTTAGTTCCTGAACCCAGCCTTGTTCATCAATAAACAGCACTGCGGATTTACCTATTGTACTAGACAACCTGATGGCAGGAGCAAAAGTGGGATTAACTCTTACAGACGTAGATCCCCGAAGCTGACCATTTCTCCTTAGAAGTCTGACACTCCCATCACTGCACCCTGCGTAAATGTAATCGCTTTGGCCTACTCTGAGATGAGATAATTGCTGTATGCTAACCCCATTGCTTAGGACTTTAAAATTCCACCCAGGAGTATTCTTACCCTCACCTCTAAGATTGTAAAGACGGCCTGCATCTGTCGCCACCAAGAATCTAAACTTGTCATTGTGATCGTAGTCAAAAACTGCAAAACTGGTAATTCCGTTATCTTTATATGGAAATCCCGATACGTTATTGCCTAATACATCCACTAAGAAGATGGCGTTGGCTACGGCAAAGGCTGTTTGGTACTTATTATTCCCGTATAAATCAACTTCGAATGACATCCCTATCGGCTCTACTCCGTTTTCTAAAATTTTAGACCAAACCACCTCACCCCCACTCCCCATTGCCTGGACCGCATTTAAATCTACATTCCAAACAATATCCAAGTCGCTTCCATTTCTATGATTCCGCGTCACCCCTAAAATATCTTGAGCTATCACATGAGACATAGGATTATAAACTTCCTCTATTACCTCCTCAACTTCTAAACGAGTATACACCGTTCTATCATCTAAAAAGTATTCCGAAAATCCATCGATAATCTCAGGCTCATCGAATGAATTTATCCAAATAATAATTTTATTATTGCCAGATAGAAGTTTAAATCTGCCATCTCTAAGATTCTCTAAAGTAATATACTTCTCACTCGAAACAGTCCACTTTTCTGACATCTCACCAGGCTCATCCACCCAATCTTCTAAAGATCTTAAAGTCCCAACTAAATACCCTCCTCGGTAAGGCTTGACTTCCATTTCACCAACACTATACCCTTCAACACTGCTAATATTATTTTTATTTGCTATGTGAAATACTTCTTTGTTGGATGTGGAAAATCTATATGTCACTTCTCCATTCTCACTCTCCCACCTCTCCCAAACATCCCAAAAGTCCGAAGCATACTCCGTTGGAGCCTCTACTTCTCCTCCTTCAGAGGTAGAACCGAATAAATAAAACCAAGCCGCACCTGCTGCAAGTAGTACCGAGAAAATGGGTAGAACTTTCATGCTTCTAAGTTCATACAATCTTTAAGAAATCCTACTCCAATTAGGCCTGTCTTTTTTAATTCTATCTAAATTTACTCGTAGAGTCTTGTGGATAGGAAGCTCAATGGATGGATCATCCTCTAAAACTCTTTGGGCCATATACCTCGCTGTGGTCATTAAATCTCTATCTCTTAGTAAATCTGCCATCTTCAAATCTGGCAATCCACTTTGTTGGGTTCCTAAAATATCCCCAGGTCCTCTAATTTCCATATCCACCTCGGCAATTACGAAACCATCGTTAGTCCTGCACATAGTTTCTAGCCTTCGCCTTGCCTCCTTACTGAACTCATCCTTAGTCATAAGTATGCAATAGCTTTGATCGCCTCCACGTCCGACGCGCCCGCGGAGCTGGTGCATTTGGCTTAAACCGAAACGCTCGGAACTCTCAATAATCATAAGTGTTGCATTAGAAACATTCACCCCCACCTCGATTACTGTAGTGGCTACTAAAATCTGTGATTCGCCACTAACGAATCTCTTCATTTCAATATCTTTATCAGCCGGTTTCATTTTTCCGTGCACTATACCGATTTTATACTTAGGTAGAGGGAATCGTCTCGAAACACTCTCATAACCATCCATAAGATCCTTGTAATCCATGGTTGCACTCTCTTCAATAAGAGGAAAAACCATGTAAACCTGCCTGCCTTCTGTAATTTGTTTTTCAACGAACGCCATCACCTTTAATCTACCTCCATCCGTCCTGTGAACGGTTTTAATCTCCTTTCTTCCCGGCGGCAATTCATCCAAAACACTAGTGTCTAAATCCCCGTAAGCTGTCATAGCAAGGGTTCTAGGAATAGGTGTTGCAGTCATCACCAAGACATGTGGTGGCGGGTTGGCCTTAGCCCAAAGCTTGGACCTCTGTGCCACCCCAAACCGATGCTGTTCATCTATGACTGCAAATCCCAGGTTTTTAAAAACCACAGAAGGTTCAATTAACGCATGAGTACCAATTAACAAATCCACACTTCCATCAGCAAGTCCTTCTAAAATAGGTGTTCTATCCTTTTTTTTAGTTGACCCTGTTATGATCTCAACCCTAATATCCATCTCCTTCAAAAGATCGCTTATACCCTCTGCATGTTGCCGTGCAAGTATTTCAGTCGGCGCCATAATGCACGCCTGAAATCCATTATCAATAGCCAGTAAAGCAGACATCAAAGCGACAATAGTTTTCCCACTACCCACATCTCCCTGCAACAGCCTATTCATGTGGTGCCCCGTATTCATGTCAGCTCTAATTTCTCTAAGCACTCGCTTTTGGGCTCCTGTAAGTTCAAACGGTAAGTGTTTACTGAAGAACTCATTAAACATCTCCCCAACTTGCCCGAATTTCACTCCCTGCAAATCAACAGTAACCGTCTTTTTATGCTGCAACAATACCAACTGAAGATATAGCAACTCTTCGAACCTCAATCTCTTTAGTGCTTTGTCAGCCTCTAATGGAGAGCTCGGCGAGTGAACTTCCTCAAAAGCTTCTCTTCGCCTCGGTAGACGTAATTCTGACAGTAAATGATCGGGCAGGGTTTCACCTATATCTCCTTTCACTGCTTCGATAGCTACCCTTATTAATCTCGCAACCCCAGCACTATTGAGTCCCCTCGACGTTAACTTCTCTGTAGTTGAATATACCGGATGAAATCCCCCACCCCTCCTATTCTCATACGCCTCCACCTTCTCAATCTCAGGGTGAGCTAATTGCCATTTACCCCCATAATTTGAAGGTTTACCATAGACGACCACCTCTACATTTAAAGGCAATTGTTTCAATATCCTGTTCGCTCCTTTAAACCAAACAAGCTCAAGACTATCCTCCCCATCATTAAACACTGCCACCAGCCGGCTAGCACGTTTTCCACCCAAAAGTGCCTTTTTAACAATCTTCCCACGAAATTGAAAAGCTGTAGACTCGACTTCGATGTCAGAAATACTGTAGAAAATGGACCTATCCTCGTACCTAAATGGCAGATGCTGTAACAAATCGAATACTGTGAAAATACCCAACTCCTCCTTTAGAAGTTCAGCCCTTTTAGGCCCAACTCCCTTAAGATATGCTATGGGTGAATCAAGATTTATTGACATCGCTGTAATTGCACTGAGTGCTGCTAATGCAATCTACCTCTCAAAAGCGTAGTTAGACGAGCATAAGAACAGGATTTTCAAGTAAGTTCTTGAATTCCTGAAGGAATGCAGCTCCTGTAGCACCATCGACCACTCTGTGATCACAGCTTAAAGTTACTTTCATAACGTGACCAGACACCACTTCATCATTCTTAACAACGGGCACATTACTTATACCTCCGATAGCTAAAATGCATGCATCAGGTGGGTTAATTATAGCCGTGAAGTTTTCTATACCGAACATCCCAAGATTAGAAATAGTAAAGGTTGACCCCTCCCAATCTGTAGGTTCTAAAGTCTTTGCTTTAGCTCTACCTGCAAAATCTCTAACCTCTTCACCTATCGTGGCAAAAGACTTGCCATCGGCAAATCTTACAACCGGCACTAAAAGTCCATCTTCAACAGCTACAGCTACCCCGATATTTACATGCTCGTTGTAACGAATTCTATCTTCTAACCAACTGCTATTCACGGCAGGGTGCTTGCGAAGAGCTACAGCAGTCGCCTTTACAACCATATCGTTAAAAGAAACCTTGTAAAGTCCCTGATCATTTATTGCTTTACGAGCTTGCATTGCATTCGACATATCTATAGAAATAGACAAATAGAAATGAGGTGCTGTGAACTTACTTTCAGCTAAGCGACGAGCAATGGTTTTACGCATTTGACTAACACCTACTTCAGTAAATTTTTCCTTAGTCATAACAGGCATACCTGTTGCTCCGGCCATTTTAAAGTTCTCTACATCGCGCTTAACAACGCGACCTCCTTCTCCTGAACCAGGAATCCTATCTAAAGACAGACCTAATTTATCAGCGAG
>Ga0114996_10002029_pt1 | contig 26530 bp, 29 predicted proteins | sample ArcticOcean_MG_C_4_FD_87039 | JGI IMG/M metagenome (GOLD analysis project Ga0114996, IMG submission 87039) | Marine microbial communities from western Arctic Ocean - ArcticOcean_MG_CB4_134 | ecosystem: Environmental > Aquatic > Marine > Oceanic | place: Arctic Ocean: Canada Basin | collected... | reverse complement strand
CATCAGGGCGAGTATGTCGCGGCCTCTTCGGAACGGCTGGCCTGGGTGACGGGCTTCACCGGATCGGCTGGGCTGGCCGTGGTATTGACCGACAAGGCGGCGGTTTTCGTCGATGGGCGCTATACCCTGCAGGCCGAAGCGGAAGTCCCCGGCGATCTGTTCGAGCATTGTCCCCTGGCCGACGGCCCACCGACGGCCTGGATCGCCGATCACCTCAGCCCCGGGGCGAAACTGGGATACGATGCGTGGCTGATGACGCCGGGCCAGGTGAAACGCTACCAAGCCGCCTGTGGCAAGGCCGATGCAAATCTCGAACCGGTTACTGAAAATCCACTGGACGCAGTGTGGACAGAGCGGCCCGAACCCCCTTTATCGCCCATTACCATCCACGACCAAGCCTTCGCCGGGCAAACGGCAGCCGACAAACGCACCCAAATAGCCGACGCCTTGCGCGGGGAAAATATCGACGCGGCCGTTTTGACGGCGCCGGATTCCATCGCCTGGCTGTTGAATATCCGTGGCGACGACGTGCCGTTCTCGCCGCTGGCGCTGTCTTTCGCCATCATCGGTGCCGACGGGGGGGTCGACCTGTTTGTGGATGCCCGTAAGGTATCGCCCGATATCAGGGATCATCTGGGACCGGACGTGCGCTGCCATGAGCCCGGCGCTTTCGGCCCCGCCCTTGACGCCCTGGACAACAAGGCCGTCCGCCTGAACCCTGAAGCCGCCCCGGCCTGGGTGCTGCAACGCCTGGAGACCGCCGGTGCTATGGTCCGGGCCGGTATCGACCCGTGCCAATTGCCGAAGGCGAAAAAAACATCGGCCCAGTTGGATGGCATCCGAAACGCGCACCGCCGCGACGGGGCGTCCCTGACCCGCTTTCTCGCCTGGCTACCCGAAGCCACGGCGAAGGGCACGCTAACGGAGTCCGCCGCCGCCGAGACCCTGGAATCCTTCCGCCGCGACAATAACCATTTCCGGGGCCTGAGTTTCCCCACCATTTCCGGCGCCGGGTCCAACGGCGCCATCGTCCATTACCATGTCAGCCCGGAGACCGACCGCACGCTGGAGGAAGGGACGTTGTATCTGGTCGATTCCGGGGCGCAGTACCTGGACGGCACCACCGACGTGACCCGCACCGTCGCCATCGGCACCCCCACCAGCGACATGATTCATCACTTCACGCTGGTGTTGAAGGGCCATATCGCGCTCGCCACCGCCCGTTTCCCCGAAGGCACCACCGGAAGCCAACTCGATATTCTGGCGCGCCGCGCGTTATGGTCGGAAGGGCTGGATTACGAGCACGGCACCGGCCACGGGGTCGGCCATTTCTTAGGCGTCCACGAAGGCCCGCAACGCATTTCCAAAGTCCCCAACCGCGTCGCTTTGGAGCCGGGCATGGTGGTTTCCAACGAGCCCGGTTACTACAAGGCGGGCGCCTACGGCATCCGCATCGAAAACCTGGTTTGCGTTACGGCGGGAGACCCCCTCTCGTTTGAAACCCTGACGCTGGCGCCCATCGAACGGTCGCTGATCGACACCGGCCTGTTGGACAAGAGCGAAATCGCCTGGCTCGATGCTTATCACGCACGGGTGCACGAGGAAATTGGGCCGCTGGTCGATGAGGCGACGGCTCAGTGGTTGGAACACGCCACCGCGCCTTTGTGATTAAGCCAACCGGGTAAAGAAAAAAACCATAGGGAACACTGATGAACAGGGATGAAGGAGGTGATTTCTTTCGCACCTCCGGCGTAGTTTTTTTTATCCCCGTTTATCTGTGTTTATCTGTGTTTCCAGATCGTCTCCTTGCTGGGAAACGTTTTGCCCGGTGCTTTTCCCGACCCGGTAGAGATAAACTTGCGTTCGATACATGTCCGGCGCGGTTTGGGTATCAATCGCCTGCCAGCCATTGAAAGCGAAGGTATTGGACGCCACCAGCGCGCCCGGTTGAAGTTCGGCTTCCAGTTTGGGCCGCAGTTTTTCCATCGCCGGGCCGGTCAGGTAACATACCACCAGCGCCGCATCGGCCAAATCGGCGTTGTGGAAATCTTTAAGGGAAAATTTAAATTATCAGGCCCGGCCACGCCTAATAAAGCGAGGTACACCGCCCACGGCAGCACCGAGACCTCGAGCCCCCGGACCTGAACCGACGGATAGCGCCGGGCCAGCGTGCGCGCCAGCCCGCCCCCGCCGGAGCCTAGCTCATACACCGGGCCATCGACTTGGCTGGGCAGCATCGCCAACAGGGTTTTGCGCACCGATGGGGAAGTTGGAAGCGGCGGGGCGGCGGTCCTCAGCGTCGAGGCGAAAACCAGCCCGATAGCCAGAAGAACCGCACCAAAAAGTAAAATTTCTTCTATCATCGTTACAAAAAGCTCTCTCGGGCCATTGAATATTCGCGGCTTTTGAAATTAAAAGGCGCATGGAAAATACGCATCCCAGGCCGCAATCCCATTGTAGCCGCCAAGAGAGGTAATGGTCGTGGCTCTGTTCGGAAAATCCAAGAAAAAATACCGCCGGCCGGCCCGCCCCGGAACGTATCCTGGGTCACCTCGGCCAAGGGGCAGTACTATAATTTCCTTAATTTGGAGGTAGAGGACCTCGATCTTTCGGGGGCGTCGGGCGTCTTCGTCATCTGGCTCGGCGGGCGCTGGCCGGAATGGCTATTCATCGGGCGTTCCAACAATTTGGCGAAGTCCCTTAGGGAACATCAATCCAGCCGGGACATTCTCGCCTACGCCAAAGAAAGCCCTTTGTTTGCCACCTGGGCGGAAATCCGGCCCGAATTCCAGGACGGCGTGGTGCAGTACCTGAACCAGGTCATCCCGCCGACAATCGCCAACCCCCACCCGCCGGAAGAAGACGAACCCCCCCATCGCCGTCTTCCCGCCCGGTGTGGCGGCGCCGCCGGAAGAACCACAATAGACTCCCAATCAGCCTTTATCCTCCCCGTCCTCGACCCATTTGGCGTATTCGGCCTTGGTTTCCTCGTTGGGCGGGTAGACGCCGGGGACAGGGCGGCCTTCCTGAATTTTCAGTTTGGCGAAGCGCTCGTAGCGTTCCTGCTCTGCGCCGTCGCGCCCGACCTCGGCGGCCAGGGCCTTCGGGATGACGACGACGCCGTCGCTATCGCCGGCAATAATATCGCCCGGAAACACCGCAACGCCGCCACAGGCAATAGCTGTTTCGATATCGGCGGCGGCGTGCCCGGCGACGCTGGCCGGCGCGGCGGGACCGGAGGCATAAAGCGCCAAACCGACGGCCAGGGCTTCTTCGCAATCGCGCACCCCGCCATCGGACACGACAGCGGCGACACCGCGGATTTTCAGGCGTTCCACCAGCAAATCCCCGACCACGGCGATATCGCCCCGGCCGCGCCCATCGATGACCAGGACGCTGCCTTCGGGCGCTTGTTCAATGGCCACGCGCGGCGGGTAATCGGCCCCGCCCAGTTTGTCGGGCGTCGACAGATCTTCGCGCAGCGGCACATAGCGCAACGTGTAGGCGGGCCCCAAAATCCGTTGCGCCGGTTGGTTCAGGGGTTTGACCCCGGCCATGGAAATATTGCGGATGCCGCGCTTCAAAAGCTGCATGGTGATGGTGGCGACACTGATCGAGGCCAGCGCACCCAGGGTTTCGTCGTCCATAAATCCTCCCTTGCCGGATCAACAGGTTTTAATTTATTTCCGGTTTTATCATGACGTTTGGGGTCAAGTGGACTATATCAAGTCCTTGGAAACAGTGCTCCCATATCTTCTTGGCGCGGCCATGTTTGCAACGGTGATAGTGTTGGCGACCGGTATCATTTCGTTCGCCGTGCACGGTGACTTCTACCTTCGCCATGCAAACAACCTGATGCGCATGCGAGTCATCATGCAGGGAATAGCCGTTGCTATTTTCGCCCTCATTGTTTTTTTGACCGTGCAATAGAGTTTGGAGAACCCGTCTCGTGGTCAAACTGGATAAAATCTACACCCGCGGCGGAGATGGCGGCCAAACGTCCTTGGGCGGCGGCAAGCGCGTTGACAAGCACGACCCGAGAGTCAGCGCCTACGGCACCGCCGATGAGGCCAATACCGTGATAGGACTGGCCCGCCTGGCCGCCAATGATGACGCCGACGCTATGCTTTCGCGCATCCAGAACGACCTGTTCGACCTCGGCGCCGATCTGTGCCGCCCATCCAAGGGTGAAAAGGGCGACGGCGCGTTAAGAATTTCCGCAACCCAGGTCCAGCGCCTGGAAGACGAAATTGACGCCATGAACGAGCGTCTCGATCCGTTAACATCGTTTGTCCTGCCCGGCGGAACGGAAACCGCCGCCTGGCTGCACCTGGGCCGCACCGTGGTGCGCCGTTGCGAGCGGCTGATGACCGAACTGGCCGCCAGTGAGGACGTCAACCCGCTTGCCATCCAATACGTCAACCGCCTGTCAGACCACCTGTTCGTACTGGCGCGCATGGCCAACGACGAAGGCAAAACAGACGTGCTTTGGGTGCCCGGCGCCAACCGATAAGGGCCTTTATCATTGTAACCACCGCCGTCTTGACCTTGCGTTTCCGAGTCCTTATTGTGCAGGTGCGAAGAAAAGAACATCCCTAAAATTATAATGTTTTTCAACTTGTTATAGCATTGCAACCAACATGGCTCCCATCGCCCGGGAGTTTGAAAAATCTGGAATACCCCACCCATGAAGGTTCTCGTCGCGGTTAAGCGAGTGATTGATTTTAACGTCAAGATCCGGGTCAAAAGCGATGCCACCGGGGTCGAGACCGGCAATGTCAAAATGTCCATGAACCCGTTCGACGAAATCGCCGTCGAAGAAGGGGTGCGCCTGCGCGAAGCCGGGACGGCGAAAGAGTTGATCGCCGTATCCTTGGGCGCGGCCAAGTGTCAGGAAACTATCCGCACGGCGCTGGCCATGGGCGCCGACCGCGGCATTCTGGTCGAAACCGATGAAGACCTCGAGCCCCTGGCCGTGGCCAAGCTGCTGGCCGCCATTGCAGAAAAAGAATCCCCCGACCTGATTATCCTCGGCAAGCAGGCCATCGACAACGACTGTAACCAGACCGGCCAGATGCTGGCCGCCCTGCTCGGCTGGGCCCAAGGAACATTCGCTTCGAAACTTTCCCTAAGCGAAGGAAAGGCGGACGTTACACGCGAGGTCGACGGCGGGCTGGAAACCGTGTCGCTGACGCTGCCCTCGGTTGTCACCACGGATTTGCGCCTGAACGAGCCCCGCTATGCCTCGCTGCCCAACATCATGAAAGCCAAGAAAAAAACCATCGACACCATGACCCCCGAAGAGCTTGGCGTCGATGTCACGCCGCGCCTTGAAATATTGAAGGTCGAAGAACCTCAGGGACGCCAGGCCGGTGTAATTGTCGCCGACGCCGCCGAACTGGTCGATAAACTGAGAAACGAAGCGAAGGTGATCTGATGAGCGTCCTGGTCATTGCCGAACACGACAACGAAAGCCTTAAGGCCGCTACGTTGAACACCATCACGGCGGCGGCTGAACTGGGCGAGGTTACGGTGCTGGTCGCCGGGGCCGGTTGCCGGGCTACCGCCGAGGCTGCGTCTTGCGTCACCGGTGTGGCAAAAGTCCTGCTCGCCGACGACGCGGCGCTGGAACACGGCGTTGCGGAGAACTTGGCCCCGCTGGTTGTCAAAAAGGCTGGCGAATACGGACATGCGTTGGCGCCGGCAACCACCTTCGGCAAAAACCTGATGCCGCGCGTGGCAGCCCTCCTGGACGTGGCGCAGATTTCTGAAATCACCGCCATCATAGACGCCGATACCTTCGTTCGGCCCATTTACGCCGGTAACGCCCTGGCCACGGTCAAAAGCTCTGACAGCGTCAAGGTCCTTACCGTTCGCATTACCGCGTTTGAGCCGGCGGCCCCTGAAGGCGGCAGTGGAACAATAGAGGAAATTTCCGGAGCCGAAGAGTCCGGGCTCACCGCTTTTGTCAGCCAGGAATTGACAAAATCCGAACGCCCGGAACTGACCAGCGCCAAAATCGTAATTTCCGGCGGCCGGGGCATGCAGTCGGGCGATAATTTTCACCTGCTGGAAAGCATCGCCGACATGCTTGGCGCCGCCGTCGGCGCCAGCCGCGCCGCCGTCGATGCGGGCTTCGTCCCCAACGATTATCAAGTCGGCCAGACCGGCAAGGTCGTGGCCCCGGACCTCTACATCGCGGTCGGCATTTCCGGCGCCATTCAGCATCTCGCCGGCATGAAGGATTCCAAAGTCATCGTCGCCATTAACAAGGACGAAGACGCGCCGATTTTCCAGGTCGCCGATTACGGATTGGTGGCGGACCTGTTCGACGTTTTGCCGGAATTAGCTTCGGAACTGGACAAATAGACCTAAAATTGGCTCCCAAATTGGGTTAGGATAAAAAATGATACTAGACATCAAAAAAATCGGCGTTGTCGGCAGTGGCCAGATGGGCAAAGGCATCGCCCATGTGTGCGCCACAGCAGGCTTCGACGTTCATCTTATGGATGTCGACAAAGATGCTCTGAAACAGACCGTTCCCAGTATCGAAAAGGCCATGGACCGGTTGGTGTCCAAGGATAAAATGTCGGCCGCCGACAAGACCGCCGCCATCAAGCGCATTTCCACCGGAACAGGCATGGGCGGGTTCAAGGATTGCCAGTTGGTGATTGAGGCCGCTACCGAAGACGAGCAGGTCAAACATGCAATTATCAAGGAACTGTGCACGGTTCTCAGTGACGATGCCATCATAGCATCCAATACGTCGTCCATTTCCATCACCCGCCTGGCCGCCAAAACCGACCGGCCTGGCAAGGTCGTCGGCATGCATTTCATGAACCCGGTGCCGCGTATGGAACTGGTGGAATTGATCCGCGGCATCGCCACCGACGAGGAAACCTTCCAGATCATCCGTGACCTTGTGGATAAACTGGGCAAGACCGCGGTCAACGCCGAGGACTTCCCCGCCTTCATCGTCAACCGCATCCTAATGCCGATGGTCAACGAAGCCGTCTACACGCTGTATGAAGGCGTCGGGTCCGTGAAAAACATCGACAACGCCATGAAGCTCGGCACCCACCATCCCATGGGGCCGCTGGAACTGGCCGATTTCATCGGACTGGACACCTGTCTCGCGGTCATGCACGTGCTGCACGAAGGCCTCGCCGACACCAAATACCGGCCTTGTCCATTGCTGGTTAAATACGTCGAAGCCGGCTGGCTCGGCCGCAAGTCCGGCAAGGGCTTCTACGACTATTCCGGCGACGAGCCGGTGCCGACGCGGTAAGACGGACCCCCCAATGGGTACGTTACCTGACACCCCCAAACAACCGTCCGGCCATTCGGCACTGGCGGATATCCCGGATTACGAAATTACTTTCGAGGCCGAGCCCAAGCGCAAACAGGTTGTTTTCAATGGCGAGACCATTGCCGACAGCACCCAGACACTGGTGCTGCTTGAGACGCGGCACGCGGGCGTGCACTATTTTCCCCGCGCAGATGTAAATATGGATTTTCTTACGCCTACGGATCACCACACCTTTTGTCCCTTCAAGGGAACCGCCAGCTACTGGAGTATCGAGGCCGGTGGCGAAACCGTGGAGAACGGCGCCTGGAGTTATGAAGAGGCTTTTGAGGACGTATCGGAAATCGAGGGCTACATTGCCTTTTATATGGCCCGCCTAGGCGCCCTTTAATAAAGTTTTCTAATGCAATTCCGCGCGTAGTTTCTGACGAAAAACGTCCAGCACCACGCGCTTGCCTTTTTCTTCCTTGTACCAGAACTGCCAGCCGTTGCACGCCGGCGCTTTTTGCACGAAGGCCCCAACCTGGTGGATCGAGCCCTTGAAATCAGCGGTGATAAGGGTTCCGTCGGCGCGCACCCGGGCCTTGTGGCGGCCCCGGTGGCAGGTCAGCGTGGTGCCGGGCTCGACGATGCCGCGCTCGACCAACCAGCCGAAAGGAATGCGCGGCTCGGAGCGCTTGGCGGGTGTCGATAACAATTCATCCTCGGCCAATTGGCGCACCTTCGCCAGACGTTCATGCGCCAGCGCAATGTATTCCGGATCCCGCTCGATGCCGACGTAACGCCGCCCCAGTTTCTTGGCCACGGCGCCGGTGGTGCCGGATCCGAAAAACGGATCGAAAACCACATCGCCGACATTCGTCGACGACAATACAGCACGATGCAGCAGGGATTCCGGCTTTTGTGTCGGGTGCGCCTTCTTGCCGTCTTTTTTCAGCCGTTCCGGCCCGGTGCACAGCGGCAACAGCCAGTCGGACCGCATCTGCAGATCGTCGTTGAGGTTTTTCATGGCCTCGTAATTAAAGCGGTAGCGGGAATCCTTGTCGCGCGCGCACCAGATCAGGGTTTCATGGGCGTTGGTAAAACGCCGCCCGCGAAAATTCGGCATGGGGTTGGTTTTACGCCAGATCACGTCGTTGAGTATCCAATACCCTAAATCCTGCAGAATCGCGCCGACCCGGAAAATGTTGTGGTAGGACCCGATCACCCACAGCGCTCCGTCCGGCTTCAACAGGCGTCTGGCCTCGCCCAGCCATGCAGTGGTGAATTCATCATAGGCCCGGAAGGTCTCGAAGCGGTCCCAGTCGTTATCGACGCCATCGACGCGGGATTGGTTGTTGGGGCGTAGCAGCTCGCCGCTCAATTGCAGATTATAGGGCGGGTCGGCGAACACCATATCCACCGAGGCGTCGGGAAGCGTCGCCATGACGCCTAAGCATTCGCCCCGAAGGATCAAGCCGCCGTCATTGAATTCCAGCGCCTTGCTACCGTCGCCATTACCAGCCGCCCCCTTTTTGCGGGGTCCGGTTTTTCTGGCGGCGGTTTTCTTGTTTTTGAGTTTTGCGTCCCTGCCCATAGACGTCACAATGGGTAAGCTCGGACTCCGGGTCAACAATTAAATGGAATCAATGTGTTACAGGGATTCATTCAATCCATATATAGGAGTCCCACGACTCAGCCACCCCTATATTTAGAGCCCGAGAATTTTTCGGATCGGTGCGTAGCTCTTGCGGTGCTCCGGCGTCGCCCCGTGCGCCGCCAGGGCGGCCTGATGCTCGGGCGTGCCATAACCAGCGTTGCGCTCCCATCCATAGTCCGGATAGGTGCGGGCCAGATCGGCCATGATACGGTCCCGGGTCACCTTGGCGACGATGGAAGCGGCGGCGATGGACAGGCTCTTGCCGTCGCCCTTGACCACGCACTCTGCCTGAATGGCCAAGTCAGGTTCGCGGTTGCCATCGACTAGGGCCATATCCGGACGTAGACCTAAGTCTTCCACGGCACGTCTCATGGCTCTCAACGTCGCCTGCAGGATATTCACTTCATCGATCTCGGCAACATCGGCCTGGCCAACGCCGATGCGGGCATGGGGCTTCAAGCGTTCCAGAAGGTCTTCGCGCCGGGCCGGTTTGAGTTTCTTGGAATCGTCCAGACCTTCGATCAAATCATCAGGCAGGGTGTTGCGGTCGAGGACAACCGCGCCGGCGACGATCGGTCCCGCCCACGGCCCCCGTCCGGCTTCGTCGATGCCGCAGATAATGCCATGCCCTCGGGCCAGGGCGGCGTCCTCATAGCTAAAATCAGGCATTTAGGCGAATCCACCTTGTTTCAGCACCCTATCACGTCCGCCGGGGACGATTAAAATTACCCAAGTCCTTGTTTTAATTTCCCTATGGCGAGGGGACTTCCGGCCATGCCTTCAATTATGGTATAATTGGTTGGGTGGAGATAATCCCACCTGCCAAAATACGGGAAGGAGGGTGCAGAATGGCACGTGTAATGATCAACTGTCCGGAAACGGGAGAGTCCGTTTTTACCGGCATGACCTTTGACTGGCCGACGTTTGAAAACGTCAGGATCGGCGAAAAACTGGTCAAGTGTTCGTCGTGCGGCGTTGAACATCTCTGGAAACGGCCCGACGCCCATCTGGAAGAAGACGGCGGCGGCGCTTAAGATTCTGAAACTTTGTATCGGCGGACCCTGGAACCAGATAGAACCGGCCATCAGCCTACACATCGCGCCCAAGGCGCCATAAGGTATCTTCGTGAGTCCCCGCAAGCCGGGGTTTTCTTTTGCTTAAGCCCCTGAATGCATGCCCTTAAAAAAGCCGCAACTGATCGCCCGCCAAGGGGTGGAGCGTCCGCCGGGGTACGCGGAATAGCGTGGCGTCCATTTGATAGCCGTCCCCCCTGGCCGGTTTCAGCCCTAGTCGGCGGCACGCCAGATTAAACCTTTTCGACAGCAGTTTCGCCCGCTCGCCGCTGCCGGTCATGCGGGTGCCGAAATCCTGTTCATACAAAACACCGGAGCGCGCGTCCCGCATCTGACTTAGCACATGGACCGCTTTGTCAGGCGCGTGGGTGTCCAGCCATTCGGTGAACAGGTCTTTAATTTCAAGCGGCAGCCTGAGCAGGATATAGCCCGCCGCCGAGGCACCCGCGTCCGCCGCATTCTCCAAAATAGCTTCCAATTCGCAATCGTTGAGCACCGGGATCATCGGCGCCGCCATCACCGCCGTCGGGATTCCGGCATTGCTAAGAGCGCGGATGGTTTCAAGTCTCCGCTCGGGCGTCGGCGCGCGGGGTTCCAGGGCGCGCGCCAGGCGGCGGTCCAGGGTGGTCACGGATACATTGGCGGAAAACAACCCGCGCGCCGCCATGGGGCCCAGGATATCCAGATCGCGGCAAATCAACGCCGATTTGGTGGTAATGGATACTGGATGATTGAAGGCGTCCAAAACCTTCAGAATACCCCGCGCGATACGGCGGGTTTTTTCGATCGGCTGGTAGGGGTCCGTATTGGTGCCCAGGTGCAGCGTACGGGGCTTATAGCCCGGTTTCGACAATTCCCGCTCCAAAAGCGCGGGCGCGGTTGGTTTAGCAAAAAGGCGGCTTTCAAAATCGAGCCCCGGCGACAACCCCATATAGGCATGGGTGGGACGCGCGAAACAGTAGACGCAGCCGTGCTCACAGCCCTTGTAAGGGTTGATGGACCGGTCGAAGGGAATATCGGGCGAGGTATTGCGGGCAATGATAGAGCGGGGTGTCTCATCGGTGACCTGCGTGCGCAAAGGCGGAAGGTCCCTGTCATCCAGGTCCCAGCCGTCATCGACGGACTCCGACCTTTCACGCTCAAAACGGCCCGAGTGGTTGGAGACAGCGCCTCTTCCTTTAATGGGGCCCTTGATCGGCCCCGGCGGTTCCCGATCCCTTAAAATATCCATGACACAGCATACCATTAAACTAGAACATATAAAGAACATTCTGCATGTGGTCCTGTCGGCTCCCGGGCCGGGTGTGTTAGGTTTGCGTAAATACGAACCGGAGTATCCCTTAACGTGCTCAGCATCGTTATTCCGACCAAAAACGCCGAACGCGAGCTGCCGGCGACACTGGACTGCCTGTCCCGCACCGGGTTCGCATCGGAAATCATCGTCGCCGACGGCGGCTCCACGGATTCCACGCCTGCCATCGCCGCCGAGGCCGGGACCAAGTTTACCGCCACCCTGGGCGGACGCGGGGCGCAGATGGCGGCCGGCGCCATGTATGCGACCGGCGACTGGATATTGTTTATTCACGCCGATACCCGTCCGCAGCCGGGTTGGAGCCAAATAGCCGAGGAATTCATGACCGACCCGGCAAACCGTTTCCGCGCCGGCTATTTCAAATTCGCTCTCAACGACGGGGCAAGCGCGGCCCGTCGCATGGAACGGCTTGTCGATTGGCGGTGCCGGACCCTGGGGCTTCCTTTTGGTGACCAGGGGCTTTTGATCAGCAGCGAGTTTTACGACTTTTTGGGCGGCATGCCGCCGATCCCGTTGATGGAAGACGTAGACATGGTTCGGCGCATCGGGCGCAAGCGGCTGGTGGAATTGGCCGCAGCCGCGGTGACGTCGGCCGAACGCTACCAAAAGAGCGGCTACTGGTTGCGCCCGGCGCGCAATCTTTTGTGTCTGGGGCTGTATTTCGCAGGCGTCCCGCCGCGTCTGATCGCCGGGTTATACGAGTGACAGGACCGCTCAACCATCTTGTCGTATTCGCCAAGACGCCCCGTTTTGGGACCGTCAAGACCAGACTCGCCAAGCATATCGGAACGGTCGCCGCCTGGACCTTCGCGCGGCGGACTTTGAAGGCCGTCGTTCAGCCGTTGGCGAACGATTCCCGCTGGCAATGCCGGCTGGCAGTCAGCCCGGACCGGGCGGTCCACCAATCTGCACTTTGGCCAAAGGCGCGCGGGATGATCGCCCAGGGCCCCGGAGACCTTGGCCAGCGCATGGCGCGGGTGGCGAAACACATGCCGCCCGGTCCGGTCATCATCATCGGCGCCGATGTCCCTGCCATCCGCCCGCGACATATCGCCGCAGCCTTCCAGTTCTTGGGAGCCCAGGACGCCGTGTTCGGCCCGGCGCGCGACGGCGGTTTCTGGCTTGTCGGCCTGAAACGCCGCCCCGTTTTTAAGGATATTTTCCAAAACGTCCGCTGGTCGACGGAGCATGCGCTTGAGGACACCATTGCCAACCTGCCCGGGCCTTGGAGCCACGGGTTGCTGGAAACCTTGGAAGACATCGACGACGGCGAGGCATACAGGCGGTGGCGGGAGAATTATGCTCTTGCCCCCTTGAGTTCTTCACGAAGAGCGGTTTGAACCGGCTTTCGCTGCAGCATCATTTCACGATGCGCCACAATTTTCGGAAATTCCGTTGGATCGACACCATCTTCCTCTATCCATTGAAAAAGCGTGAATAGGTAAGGATCGGCGATCGTATAGCTCTCGCCCATAACAAACGGACCGGCGAATTCATGCTCTTCGATATAGGCGTAACAAGCACCGACGGACACCGGCACCTTGCGCTGCATTGCGGTGATGGCCTCCTCGTCGTCCACCCACCTATCGCCACGCATCCGGTGCGCGTGCGCCACATGCAGGGACGAACAAATATAACTGTTGAATGCTTGTAGCTGAGCGAAGGCGAAGGGATCATCCAGCGGGGCCAGGTGTGCTTCGGGGTGCAACTGGGCCACATATGCCAGCATTGCCGGCGTCTCCGTGAGGATACCCTGTGTACACGCAAGGGCCGGAACACGCCCTTTCGGATTGATTGCCAGATAGTCCAGGGCGCGTTGTTCTTGTTTTTTAAAATCGATGCGACGGAGATCGTATTCCGCGCCCGCATCTTCAAGTGCGATGTGGGTTGCCAGGGCGCAGGTGTCAGGAGCGTAATAGAGAACCAACATAGAGCGGCGGCTTCCAAGCAATTATTGGGAAAACCAGACGTTACTTTGCCAGCCCTTCAGAGACAATACGGATGCCAGCTTCAGGATGGACGACGACATGCCGAGGCCGGTCCCGAACTAATTCGGAACCGGTCCCACCAGCGGCAATGGCCGGAGGAAGGGTCAAACAGCCTTTGCCCCGGTTGAATTGGCGGCGGACGCGTTCAGACTCCTCCGCGACAGAGCAAAGGCGCCGTCGCCCAAAAGTCCCTGGACGATTGCGGCCATGGTCAGGAACAGGGGGAATTCCCAACCGCCGCCCTTGGCCGAAAACAACCAGCCATTGCCGCTGTGGACCCACAGCGCGCCCAGCGAAACGGGCACCAGGGCAAACGCCACCGGGCGCGTATAGACGCCCAGAACCAGGGCAGTCCCGCCGATAACCTCGGCGGCGATGACCAGATAGGCGGAGAAACCGGGCAGGCCTAGGGATTCGAAGAATTGCACGGTGCCTGGAACGGTGAATACCACGACCTTCAGATAAAGGCTGTGGGCGATGAACATGATGCCTAACGATACACGGAGCAAAAGTGCAGCGTAAGGCGCGGTCTTTTCGTCGATAATATCTTGTCTCATGGGTCGGGTTCCTTTCCTCAAAGGGTTTGTTGAATACGAAGGGCGACACATCGCCGCCTCGCCTGAATAAATAGCCTGTTGTATTTTGCAAATAAATTAGCAATTATTGCAAAGTTATATTGCAATTTTTCAAACAACATCACGAGGCCCAAATCAATGGACTGGGATGATCTTCGATACTTCCTCGCCATCGCCAGGGCGGGCAGCTTGTCCGGGGCGGCAAGAACCTTAGGCGTCAATCATTCGACCGTGTTCCGCCGCCTGCACGCTTTTGAGGCGCGGCTCAGCGTTCGTTTGTTTGACCGCTTGGCGACGGGCTATGCGCTGACCGTCGCCGGTGACGACATGGTCGCCTCGGCGGAACAGGTGGATCAGGAAATCAACGCCCTGGACCGACGCCTGTCAGGCCGCGACCTCAAGCTCAGCGGCCCTATCGTCGTCACCACTGCCGACACCCTGGCCTATCGGTTCTTAGGACCGCACCTGGCCGCCTTTCACGACGAATACCCCGGCATCGATCTGGAACTGGTGCTGGCGACGGAATTCTTCAACCTGTCCAAGCGACAAGCGGATGTCGCTATCCGCCCGACCTTGAGCCCGCCGGATACCCTGGTTGGCCGGCGCTTATGCGGCATTGCTTTTGCGCCCTATGCCTCGAAGGAATATCTCAAAACCAAAGGCCCTGTCGACGACCTGGCGGACCATCGCTGGCTGGGTTTCAACGACTCGTTGAGCCATTTGGCGGCGGCGAAATGGATGCGGGAAAATTTACCCGCAACCTCCCTGGCGTTGAGAGCCAACAATCTTATCGGGCTTTTGAGCGGCGCCGTGGCGGGAATGGGCGTGGCGCCGCTGCCCTGTTTCATGGGCGATGTGGAGCCCAATCTGACGCGGCTTTATCCTCTGGACCCGAAGATCGCCTCGGAACTGTGGCTGCTGACCCACGAAGACCTGCGCAACACCGCCCGCATCCGCGCCTTCATGGATTTCATGGCAACGTCGATAACGGGTGACAGGGATTTGCTGGAAGGCCTGAGCCCGGCTTAATGGCCTAACGTTCCTTCAAGCGCGGCAGCATCTCGACGAAATTGCAGGGGCGATAGCGGATGTCGAGCTGATGCACCAGGATATCGTCCCAGGCGTCCTTGCAGGCGCCGGGCGAGCCCGGCACGGCGAAGATATAGGTGCCGTTGAGCACGCCCGCACAAGCGCGGGACTGAATGGTTGAGGTCTTGATCTTCTGGTAACTCAGCATGCGGAACAACTCGCCGAAGCCGGGGATGTCCTTTTCCGCGACCTGGGCCAGGGCCTCCGGCGTAACGTCGCGCCCGGTCAGGCCGGTGCCGCCGGTGGCGATAATGAATTCGATTTTCGGACCATCCGCCCATTCGCGGAATTTGGCCGCGATCACGTCCGTTTCGTCCTTGACGATTTCGCGCGCCGCTAGAATGTGGCCGGCGCCTTGCAGGCGCTCGACCAGAATTCCGCCGGACTTGTCGTCTTCCAGTGTGCGGGTATCGGATATGGTCAGAACGGCGATATTGACCGCGAGAAAGGTATCTTTATCTGCGTGACCCATTGGTTTCAGCGACCTCGGCTGGTTCCTGACCCAGTGGGGTATACACCGGCCACCGGCCTTCGGCAATGGCGGCCAGGGACGGCGCGGATTGCCCTAAGCGGTTGCGGTAAATCCAAAGGTTGCTCAGCACCTTTTCGATAAAGATGCGGGTTTCACGCGATGGGATGCTTTCGATAAAAAACAGCGGGTCGTCCATGTATTCGGTCTGGCGCCGCCATTTGTTCAAGTTCCCCGGCCCCCCGTTCCAGGCCGCCGCCATCAGGAACAGATCGCCCTTGATTTTTTTATCGGCCAGCAGGATTTCGATGTATTTCTGCCCCAGGGCCAGATTGACCTCGGGCTTGAACAGGGTGCGCCGTTTGCCGTTGTGGCGGTGGAAGCGGCGGTCGCGGGCGACGAAGCTGGCCGTGCGCGGCATCAGCTGCATCAGGCCGCGCGCCCCGGCCCAGCTTTTGGCCTTGGGGTTGAAGCGCGATTCCTGGCGGATCAAGGCGTAAATCAGCGCCCTGTCGATTCGGAACCCGTCTTTCGGCAGCCAACCGGGCAACGGAAAAGCCGCGCCGTCATAACCACCGCCATTGGGAAACAGGCGCTTGTCCAGACGCACCGCCAGGGACGGCATGGAGCCGCGGCTGGCCAGGGCCAGAATGCCTTTGGTCAGGGTGTTGTCGGCGAATGCGCTTAAAGTTTTAAGCTCCCGCTCGGCGCGGCGGTTTTCACCGGCCTGCAGCAACGCCATGGCGCGCCGTCCACGGGGCATGGCCGACAACTCGGCAATGGTGGCTTCGCCCAGTGGCGGCACCGCCCAGCAGAGTTTCATCGGCTGGCCCAGCATGTAATTGGCCAGATGCCCATAGAAGGTGCGCGAAGATTTGGCCGCCATAATCAGATACGGATTGACCCATTCCGGGCGCCGGTTGACCAGATGCGCGCGGGCGGTCCAAAACGCGCCTGCCGATTTTAACCATTCCGACACCTTGGCGTTATCGGCGATGGCTTCGAAATGGGACGCCGCCACATCGAATTTTTTCAGCCGCCACGCCGCCAGACCCGCCGTCCAGTGCGCCTCGGGCAGCAAGGGGCCGGATCGCTTAGCCGCCTGACCCGCCCACATCAAAGCCCAGGCATCGCGCCCGGCGAGAAAATACCCCTGGCCCAGCTGCGCCTTGGCCTGATCGTATTCGGCATCGGAAAACAGCCGCCTGACCTCATTCGTGGCAATCAACTTCTTGACCGACAGGGTAAAGCCGCGCCTGAGGCGGCTGCGGATAATGCGCTTGAGGTCGCGAACCTGGCGCCGTTGGCTGCGGTTCAACCGGCGTCCCGGAATGATAATGCCGACGGATTCATTAGCCGCCTTGACCTGATTCGGAAGACGGGCCGGCGGTTTCGGCGCGCGCCAGTTTTTCGGCTGGCGGTGGCGCGCCAGTTTGTACAGGCGCGGCGCATCCGGATGATCGGCGTATTTCGCCATCCACGCTTTCAGTTCCTTATATTTTGAGCGGTATTTGGTCGGATGCAGATAGCGTTGGGCTAGAACGTGGCCCATCAGGGTCCGGTCTTCCAGCCGTGCAATTAAGGTGTCGGCCTGTTTCCAGTCGCCCTGCTCCTGAACATCGAAAATGCGCTGGTAGAGCCCGGTGTCTTTGGAGTTAAAAATTTCCGGAAACGCCAGTTCGGCGTCCTTAAAACCGATAGCGCCGCCGTTCGGGGAGGCTGCGTCATTGGCCACCGCAGGACCGGCAAATACAAGACCGATTCCGAGAATTGCCGCCGCCAAGGGCGGCGTTGTCGTAAAAAACCGTCCAATCATGTCCGGAAAACTTCCCAGCTACCCATAACCAACTGAATTTGTATAAAACATCCCGAATCGGTGGGCAACCCGTGAGCAAAAATTTTTCCAATATTTCGGGGTTTTTCCGAGGAAAATACCAAGATTTAAAGGTTTGTGGCCCAATTCACATGGTATCGAGTTTTTGTTTGATGGCCAGCCAGTCTTTCCAGGTGTCGCGTTTTTGAGCCGGAGAGCGAAGCAGATAGGCCGGATGGAACAGCGCCGTCGCCTCGATCGGGCACGACAGCCCCGGCGTCGAATAGGAAAACCATTTACCCCGGAGCCGCCCGACGCCGGCGGTCTGCGCCAGCAGCAGTTTGGCCGCCGGACCGCCAAGGGCGATCAGGATTTTCGGGTCCACCAATTCGATCAGGCGTTCCACGAAGGGCATGCAAACGGCTGTTTCCTGGGGACTCGGCGTGCGGTTTCCGGGCGGCCGCCAGAAAACGGTATTGGAAATCAACACCTTCGTCCGGTCCAGATCGACGGACGCCAGCATCTTGTCCAGAAGCTTGCCGCTGGGCCCGACGAAGGGCAGGCCCTGGCGGTCTTCCTCGGCCCCCGGCCCTTCGCCGATAAGCATGACTTTGGCCTCCGGGTTGCCATCCAAAAAAACCAGATTGGTGGCGGTTTTTTTCAATGCGCAACCTTCGAATTCTTCCAGCGCCCGGCGCAGGTCTTCGACCGTATCGGCTGCTTGAGCCAATTGCACCGCCGTCGTCACCTCGCCGTTGGCGGCCCCCTCACTGGGCCCGGGCGCCGAAGACTTCGGTAATGGGGATGGCATGGATTCGTGGGCTATGGGGGCGGGCGCCGCATCGGACAGGCCTTTGGCGGCGGCGGGCCGGGGTTGTGCGGCCAATGCTTGCGGGGCAGGTTTAAACCTGTTCACGGGTGTATCAATGATGGTTTCGTCCACGCCCGCGTCCATATGCCAGCGCAGAAGTTCCCGGTCGGTCATGGTTGCGTTCGAAGCCATGGCCGACCATAACACGGCGCAAATAACCGGAACATCCCAAAGCGGACATTTATATGCTATGAAAATGAAAGAACGGCCCTTGATCGAGGATCCAAATGCCGCCTGACACCGACACCCTGGAACCCGAGATACAACCCGCCCCGGCAGCGGCCGAGGAACGGGATTCTATGGACTTCGACGTGGTCATCGTCGGCGGCGGACCGGCGGGGTTATCGGCAGCCATCCGCCTGCGCCAGTTGGCCACAGAACAAGAGCACGATTTTGATCTCACCGTCTGCGTCGTCGAGAAGGGCTCGGAAATTGGCGGCCATATCCTGTCCGGCGCAATCTTAGACCCCATCGCGCTGGACGAGTTGATCCCCGACTGGCGGGACCGGGACGCGCCGATGGGCGAACCTGTCACCGCCAACCACCACTGGGTTCTAAGCGAAACCGACAAATGGACAATGCCCCATTTCACCCTGCCGCCAATGATGGCCAACGACGGGTGCTACACGCTTAGCCTGGGCAACCTCTGCCGCTGGCTGGGAACCCAGGCCGAACAGCTGGGCGTCGAGATTTTTCCGGGCTTCGCCGCCGCCGAAGTGCTGTATGACAAAGACGGAAGCGTGCGGGGAATAGCCACCGGCGACCTCGGCGTCGGCGCTGACGGCACACCGACCGCCAATTTTGAGCCCGGCGTCGAGTTGCTTGCCAAGTACACCTTTTTCGCCGAAGGGGTGCGCGGCTCGCTAAGCCAGGAGATCATGGCGCGGTTTAATTTGCGTGACGGCGTCGAGCCGCAAACCTACGGCATCGGCATCAAGGAACTGTGGGACATCGAACCGGAAAAACATCAACCCGGCCTGGTCATCCACACCCAGGGCTGGCCGTTGTCGGACACCGTCGGCGGAGGATTCCTCTATCACCAGGAAGGCAACCAAGTCGCTATTGGCTTCATCGTAGCACTGGATTACGAAAACCCGCATCTCGCGCCGTTTGAAGAAATGCAACGCTTCAAGACCCACCCGTCGATACGGCCAGTGCTGGAAGGCGGCCGCCGGGTAGCTTATGGCGCCCGGGCCATCAACGAAGGTGGCCTGCAGGCGATCCCCAAACTTGTCTTTCCCGGCGGCGCTCTGATCGGGTGCAGTGCCGGATTCGTCAATGTGCCCCGCATCAAGGGCAGCCACAACGCCATGAAAAGCGGCATGCTGGCAGCCGACGCCGCCTTTGAGGCCATCAAACAGGGCAGCCAGGGCGGCGACGAACTTATCGCCTATCCCGCTGCCTTCAAGGCGTCCTGGGTCTACAAGGAGCTGCACCGCGCCCGCAATGCGCGCCCGGCGCTGTCCAAATTCGGTGTCCTTTTGGGCACGCTCTATAGCGGCCTTGATTTATGGCTTAACACCTTGGGGCTGGGATTCCTGTTGCCGTGGACCTTCTGCCATCACGACGACCACGGGAGCTTAAAAAAATCCGACGCCATGGTCAAAATCGAGTATCCCAAACCGGACGGGGAAATCACCTTCGATAAGTTGTCATCGGTTTACCTGTCCAATACCAACCACACGGAAAACCAGCCCTGCCATTTGACCCTGAAGGACGCCGCCGTGCCGGTCGACGTCAATCTGGCGCTCTATGATGGGCCGGAAGCGCGGTTCTGCCCCGCCGGGGTTTATGAATTTATCGAAGACAACGGCGCCCCCCGCCTGCAGATCAACGCCCAGAACTGTGTTCACTGCAAGACCTGCGACATCAAGGACCCGACCCAGAATATTATCTGGGTCACGCCGGAAGGCGGCGGCGGTCCGAATTATCCCAATATGTAGATGGTAACGGAGACGGTGTCGGGTAAAATGCCGGACATGATCAAATTCTTGAATTCCACTAAATGCGCAGCCGGTGTTTTTGCCGGCGTCTGCCTTGCGGCGGTGCTGGCCATCGCACCACCCGCAGAGGCCGGCAAGACCCGCACCAAAATCGGCAACACACTGTCGGGCAATTACCTCGCCGGGCGCCACGCCCAGGCAACGCGTGATTTGTCGGCGGCGGCGGATTTCCTCGGCGCCGCCCTGAACAAAGCACCTTTGTCGCCTGATCTTGTGCGCCGCACATTTATCTTAATGATCGTGGAAGGCCGCATTCGTGAAGCCGAAACGCTGGCCCACAAACTCATCGGCCTTAAGCCTAAATCCGCCGTCGCCCATCTGACCCTGGCCGTCATCGACATCAAACAGGGCCGCTATGGGCAAGCGGACAAACGGCTCAAAGAGATGCCGTCCAAGGGCCTGATCGGGTTCGTGGCGCCGGTTCTGCGCGCCTGGAGCCTTACGGGACAGAAGAAAAACCGCGAGGCGATGAAAATTCTGAAAGCCCCCACCAAACAGAAAGCCACCCGGATACTGCATACCATGCATTCCGCCCTGATCAGTGAATTTCAGGGGCGCAATGAGGAGGCGGAAAAATTCTATTTAAAGGTCCAGGGTGACCAGACGGAACTGTCGCTCCGGGTGGTGCAGCTTCTCGGTGCCTTATATGAGCGGATCGGAAAAAAGGATAAAGCCCGCACGCTTTATGAGAAATACCTTCTGGAGCATCCTGATTCACAGCTTCTCGACGGCCCACTGAAACGGCTCAAGGCTGGGGGCGAGCCGACGCTCAAAACCTTCTCGGTCGCCGAGGGAGCGGCCGAGGTCCTGTTCGGCATCGCCAGTTCCCTGCGCCAGCAGAACGCCCAGGAAATCGCTTTGATGCTGGGGCGGCTGGCGCTGTATCTAAAACCGCATTATCCGGTCATGCAGATTTTGCTGGGCGATATTCTGGAAACCGCCAACCGGCTTGAAGCGGCGCTTGAGGTTTACCAATCGATCCGCCGGAATTCAGCTTTTTCCTGGCCCGCAAGGCTCCGGGTAGCGTCCATCCTGGGCCGCGTCAAACGTATAGAAGAGGCCATCCGCCATCTTACCGCCATGGCCGCCGATCAGCCGGGCGACCCGGGGCCGCTGATCAGCCTGGGCGATATCCTGCGCGGACAGGAACGCTTTACCGAAGCCGTCGATGCCTATGACAAGGCCTTCGGACGTATCCAGGCGATCGAGTCCCGGCACTGGACCTTACTCTATGCCCGCGGCATTGCGCTGGAGCGCTCGAAACAATGGCCCCGGGCCGAAGCGGATTTCCTCAGCGCGCTCGAATTCAAACCGGACCAACCCTATGTGCTCAACTATCTGGGCTATTCCTGGATCGACAAGGGCCTGTACCTGGACCGTGCCCAGGCCATGATCGGCAAAGCTGCCAACCTGCGCCCCAATGACGGCTATGTCATCGACAGTCTTGGCTGGGGCCATTACAAACTCGGCAAGTACAAAAAAGCGGTTCTTGAACTGGAACGCGCCGTCGAACTCCGGCCCCAGGATCCGGTCATCAACAACCATCTGGGCGACGCCTATTGGCGGGTCGGGCGCAGGCGCGAGGCGACGTTCCAATGGAACCGGTCGTTATCGCTGGACCCGAACAAGGACCTGATCACCGAAATTAACCGGAAACTGAAAATCGGCCTTGGCGAAGACACCGAGACCGCAACCAAAGCCTCCCAATGACGCTTAGTTCCGGGCCCATCAGCGTTCCCGCACCGGCCAAGATCAACCTTTATCTCCATGTCACAGGACGAAGGCCGGATGGCTATCACCTGTTGGATTCCCTGGTCGCCTTTGCCGGCGTCCATGACCGGCTTCGCCTGGCCCCGGCGGATGACTTGAGCCTGGTTATCGAGGGGCCGTATGGGGGGGGCCTTGCCACGAATTCCGAAAACCTTGTCATGCAGGCGGCGGTTTGGTTGCGCGAGGCGGCCGGGATAAAAACCGGCGCCCATTTGGTTCTTGAAAAGAACCTTCCCGTCGCCTCGGGGATCGGCGGCGGCTCAGCCGATTGCGCGGCGGTGCTAAGCGGTCTTTCAAGGATGTGGGGTATCGAGGCGGACGCCGTCGATCTTATACAACTGGGCCTCAAGCTTGGCGCGGACGTACCGGTATGCCTGTTCGGCCGGGCCGCCTTCATGAGCGGCATCGGCGAGGACATCGCCGCCGCGCCCATATTGCCGCCGGCGTGGCTGGTGCTGGTCAATCCCGGTGCCGGACTATCGACCCCGGCGGTGTTTGAAGCGCGCCGGGCGGCGCTTGGCGATAAATGGTCGGAACCGGGTCAATTCGAAGAGCCCCCCGTTAACGCTGCCGATCTGGCCGGCCTTTTGCGGACACGGAACAACGACCTGACAGATGGCGCCATCAGCCTGCAGCCGGTCATCGGTGACGTGTTGCAAGCATTGGACAAGACCGATGGCGCACTGTTGGCCCGCATGTCGGGCAGCGGCGCAACCTGTTTCGGGCTGTTTAATGATTCCGGAGGCGCGGAGCGGGCGGCGGCTGTACTGGGCGGCAAACACCCCCAATGGTGGATCATCGCTTCACCGTTACTGGCCGAAACGACACCATTGGCGGGTTAAAATATCCCTCACTTCAAACCCTGGAAGAATGCTGCCTTATCAGCAAAACAATCGTCCAAATGGCGGTCGAAAAGCTTGGCGAAGGCGGGACTGAACCCGATGTGGGTGACGCGCCGGTCATGATCATCGGTTGTTTTATGAACAACGTTAAGGGCTTCGAGTTTGTCGATGATCCGGATCACCGTGCGTTTCGGCAACTCCGTCCCCAAATAGATATCGGACGCCGTTAATGCCACGGATCCTTTGCCGTTGAGAGCGATAAATAAAATTACGTCCCAGATCGTGTCGTTTACATTCCGGAAATTCAGGTCAGCAGATAGCTTTCCGAGGAGGCATTTGTAAATTGCCTCGCGCTGAAATATCCTGACCTTGATTCTCCACCTAATTAGTTCGTCTTTGAACTGTTGATCGCTCAATCGTGAATCATTCTTCATTAATGGAACCTTAAAAGGGCCCCCCTTTTTCAATTCTCGATTGTTAATATGCCAGATGGTCATTTCCAACAACCAGCAGATTTAGGTGCCAAATTGGCCTTATTAGTTATTTGGATAGCCAAAATGGCACCTATTTGACCTTGCTGTTATTAAGAAAGGTTCTTAAGCATGAGCCTGAGGCTATTTCTTTTACTACCTTACGTTTTAATTTAAATTGCAAGAAAACATAAATGACGGAACGGACATTCGGCGGGCACACCCTTGTGGACCTCAAAAAACTGAGGCGGCACCCCGCTGACGGGGCTAATTTCTACTTGGCATTTCTGGAGGCGGCTCCGGAGATGTTTCAACTTGCCGAGGAATTTGAGACCCTTGAATCCTTCGTCCTTTCTCTGGTCGAAAAAATCGACAAAGCCGCCGACCCTTCCACCGGTGACGACCAGCGCGTCAAGATACTTGATGATCTGAAACAAACCCTGGACGACTCCGGGATTCGGAGTATCATTGCTTCCCAGTAGACCGGACACCTTACAAATTGATAGTTCCTTTTCGCCCAACCGCGCCCTTGCGGGTCCGTTCGTTTGAGCATAAATTGACGCCCGATCCGTACATTGGTGGGGCGTAGCCAAGTGGTCTAAGGCACCGGCTTTTGATGCCGGCATCCGGAGGTTCGAATCCTCCCGCCCCAGCCAATTATTTTCAGGGCTGACATACGCGATTTATTGCCGTGATATGGGAAATGTTGAAGGCCGCGATGATGGCGAAACCGGAATTAGAGCCGTGACGGATAACGCCAACCGTCCCCTTTCCGGCATCCGGGTGCTTGACCTGTCAACCTTCATCGCCGGGCCCTATACGGCCAGTATTCTGGGCGAATTCGGGGCAGATGTCATCAAGGTGGAACGGCCCGGCGACGGCGACCCCATGCGCCAGTTCGGCACGCCGACGGAGAGGAAGGATTCTTCTCTGGCGTGGTTGTCCGAAGGCCGCAACAAGAAATCCGTTACCCTCGACCTTAAACAACCCGAAGGTCAGGCCCTGTTCCGTAAATTGGCTGAGAAGTCCGACGTTATTTGCGAGAACTTTCGCCCCGGCACCTTGGAAAAATGGAACCTTGGCCCGGTTGATCTGGAAGATGGCAACGAGGGTCTGATCTGGTTCCGCCTGACCGGCTATGGACAGACCGGACCTTACAAAGACCGGCCCGGGTTTGCCCGTATCGCCCACGCCGTTGGCGGCCTGACCCACCTTTCCGGGTTTCCCGGCGAAACCCCGGTGACGCCGGGATCGACGTCGCTAGGAGACTATATTTCCGGCCTGTTCGGCGTTGTTGGCGTGATGATGGCGTTGCGCCACCGGGACGCCACCGGCCAAGGCCAGATCATCGACCTAGCTTTGTTCGAATCCGTGTTCCGAATGCTGGATGAAATCGCGCCGCGCTATGCCCGCGAAGGCACCATCCGGGGGCCGGAAGGGTCGGGCACGGTCAATGCCTGCCCACACGGTCATTTCTCGACCCGGGACGGCAAGTGGATCGCCATTGCGTGCACCACCGACAAGATGTTCGAACGCCTTTGCCGGGCCATGGATAATGGTGGCGGCACCGTCGGCGAGGGCTTGTTCAAAAAATACGCCGAGCAAGCAACTCGGTTGGCCAACCAGGGCGCGGTCATTGGCGTGGTCAACACGTGGATTGTTTCCCTGGACCGTGATGCCCTGATGCAGGTGTGCATTGATTTCGAAGTGCCGGCGGGCCCCATCAACACTATCGCTGATATCTTTGATGACCCGCATTACAAGGCCAGAGACGTGCTGACGTCGATGATGCTGGATGACCTGGGCGAGATCGTCGTGCCGTCGCCGGTGCCTAAATTGTCAAAAACGCCTGGAGAAATCAGGACTCTCGGTCCCCGCCTCGGCCAACACAATGGCGAAATATACGGTGGAATGCTGGATGTTTCCGAAGCAGAACTGGAAAAGCTTAAAAAAGACGGTGTAATCTGAATAATAGCCGTCTTAAGAGTGTCGTCAGATCAAGGGTAAGGGCCGCATGATGGAAATGGATAATCTCACACAGATTGCGGAACCCAATGCCTGGACCGCTGACCAATGGCTTGATCGCGAAGCCTGGGCTCTCGAATTGAGTCGGGAAATGATTGACGAAGTGGCATACGCGGCTCGAAAAGCCATAGACGCCGGGCACGGCTATCGGGACATCCGGCGAGACAATTTCCAAATACCCAAGACATCCGCATTGATTGAGGCAACCTATGCCGATCTCGAGGACGGCCGGGGCTTCGCCGTTATCGCCGGATGGCCCGTTGATGAGTTTAGTTTCAATGAAAATGTGATCGCGTTCTGCGGCGTCTGCGCGCACCTAGGCGATATTGTTATTCAGAATTATGAAGGCGACGCCATCGTCAGCGTCCGTGATGAAGGGGTGCCCTACTCGCATAAATCCCGTGGCTATCGGTCAAACAAGCATTTACCGTTTCATACCGACGGCTCTGACTTGGTTGGACTCCTGTGCATGGGCGAGTCGGCCAGAGGAGGACGCAGCCTGCTGGTCAGCGCAACACGCGTCTTTAACATAATCCTCAAGGAGAAGCCCGATGTCCTCGATGTTCTTGGCCGGGGCTTTTTCCACCATCGCCGCGGCCAACATGACTCAGGCGAGGCGCCGCTGTCCGCCAAACGAATTCCGGTCTTTGCCTTTGCCAACGGCTATCTGCATTGTTGTTACAACCGCAATCCCATCGAGTGGGCGGAGAAGGAAGGGATAACCCTGACGCCGGAGGAAACATCGGCGTTGGACTATTTCGATTCCGTTGTTGAACGCCCTGACATGCAGGTCGAAACAGGCTTTCGTAAAGGGGATATGCAGTTTCTCAATAATTTTGTCATCCTTCATTCGCGAACGGCTTATGAAGATGGCGACAGCCAACGCCATCTTGTACGGCTATGGATGGAGAGTCCCGCCAGCAAACGAATGGGCGAAAGCCTGCTTGACCTGTATGTGCCGGGAACGTCCCGCTATCACACTTCGGTTACCAATAACCGCCCATAACTTAAAAAAGACACGACACGACGGACCCTATTTTGGTTTATTCATTTGTTATTTTATTTTTTTATCTATCTATCTAACTATATATATATTAATAGATTTCTGAAACTATGCGTTTTAGTGTAACCTCCGGGTAACAGCGCGTAAACCTCGGCAGGCCTCCGCCCGGCCATTACAAGGGAAATTGATCCGGCCATGCACCGTTTAATGGTTTCCGACGAGGTCATGGAGCGTCTCAGGGCGCTTTGTCTGGACGGCGGACAGAGTGAAAATTATGTTCTG
>Ga0114996_10002022_pt1 | contig 26587 bp, 24 predicted proteins | sample ArcticOcean_MG_C_4_FD_87039 | JGI IMG/M metagenome (GOLD analysis project Ga0114996, IMG submission 87039) | Marine microbial communities from western Arctic Ocean - ArcticOcean_MG_CB4_134 | ecosystem: Environmental > Aquatic > Marine > Oceanic | place: Arctic Ocean: Canada Basin | collected... | reverse complement strand
TGGCGACCATCTGGCTGCTGTGCGCGGGGATCGGGGTGAGTGCCGAAATGGCAACACTGGGACAGCAGAACTCCGCCAGAGAACGGGTGGGCCACCGTGACGGAAGAGTCGAAACGCGAGTAAACAAACGCAGACCGAAAGTTCTGGCTCTAATGAAGAAACCAAGACACCAGCTCAAGGCCGCCGCATGACGTAACCCCTTGCTACCAAACCGGCAGTGCCATTCGTGGCTGGCTCCTCTCCTGTCAGTTGGTTCAAAAGGCGAGCGGAAACAGGATCGTCCGGCAGTGCTTTGACGACCAGTTTCAATTGGTCCGTCGCCACTTCACGGTGTCCACACGTGAGATAGTGATACGCCAGCACAAAGTGGCCATCGGGAGTGTTTGGATGCGTCTTCGTCCATTCCTCAAGGGCTCGCAATTGCTGCGAGTAAATCTCGACGCTGGCATAGAGCTGCGCCATTGTTGTCCAGTCCCATCCCGGTCCAACGGCCAGCACCGAATGCAGCGCCGTTGCCGACTCGCTGTAACGCTTCAGCGCAAACAGCGTGAGTGCGCGGAACTCATGCACAACCGCGTCGTGTGGCATCGTCTTGAGTGCCTCGTCGGTGTGTCGCCGGGCCTCGTCGTAGTTCCCAGCGAGGAATGCTGCACGGGCCTGGTCAAATGCCAGCAGACCCTTTTCCGATACCTCGGGTGGTTCTGAGTTCGGTCCGTCTGTAACAGTCTGCTCAACGACCAACTGCGGTTGTGAGTAATCGATCCCCCGGCCTGACGTCGACTCGACGTAGTACGGGTTCGCATAAGCCGACGTTCCAAACAGGTAAGACATGGTGTTGGCGCCCCACCAGGTCAGTCCAAAGGCGGCGGCCGCAGGATGTTCCTCCCACATGTGTTCCCAGCCGTCGTGCCAGCAACCGTTATGCCAGCCATAGTGCTGGGAGTAGTTGTCGTCGTACCAGTTCTGCCAGTCCTCTCGTGCGCCGCCGCGGTATTCCTGCCGGTCGTCACGATTCTCATTTCGATTCTGCTGCCATCCCTCGCGATCGACCTGCGAAAAGCGGTCCTGCAGTTCCAGTCTGCGCTCTGGCGTTCGCACGCGTCGATCACCCTGCTGTTGCTGCCAGGCCTGGAGTTTCTCACGCCTGATTGTCGGTGACTGATCCGCGCTTCTGATCTGTTGCCGCAGATTGTCCCGATTGAGGTTCGGGTAACGCTCCGTCAATCGTTGCCCGGCATTGCCACTTCCCAGCCCCGGCAGATTCGCCGTTGAGCGACTGCCCAGTCCCGGGAATTGACCAGTGTTAACTCGCCCTGAGCCGAGGGAACCGCTGCCGACCCGACTGCCGCCCGTGCCGACACGGGTTCCACTCCCGACTTGAGGACGCGTGCCGGGCTGGATGCCTCCCGAGCCGATGCCCGGACGAATCGTCACGCCCGCTCGATTTGATCCAATGCCACTGGAACGCGGCGTTCGACTTCCAGACCCGATCCGGCTGCTTCCCGCGCGTGGCGTGCTGAATGACGGACTCCGATTCTGGATGCCCCCGCTCGGCATGCGTGAGGGAGTCCGACTACGTGAGATTCCACCACCGGATATCCCTCGTCCGGAAAATCCACCGCGAGGAGCACTCCGCATTCCACCGGCACGGCCACCACCAATACGTCCACGAGCACCGACTTCGGGCGTCAGCCAGGTTGCTGTCACGGCAACTGCGCACAGGACCGTCTTTCGGAATCTCATGATTCACTCCACGGCCCGCGGATGTTCGACTTGACGTATTCTCAGGCGCGAGCATCTTCAATGGTGTGGCTACCTGATGCACGGCTCAGTTGAGCAGACGATAACCAACCCGGAAATGGCTTTCCAGCAGGCTGACAAAGGCACTAGCGTGCTAATGTCGTCAAGAGTGGACACGATTGCGTCCATTCGAGGAGACGGCACGAACCCAGACATACTGTCATCGCACGACGTGGAGTCACGCTTGGACTGGCTGTTCAATGTGTAGCCATTGTTGACGCCATCATGAGCCTGGATTCAACTCGATGAACCATCGCGTCGTGGAGTAAACCGTTAAGAGAAACGGATAAAGGCAGCCTCCACGGACTGGTTGATGGCGGCCACGTCCCGGCTGCCGTGGCCGGGGAGACTCCTTATCCGACCCAATCGGTGTCATCGGACATTCATGACGGAAGCTCTGGTCGGGTCTGGCTTTCGGACTCTTGAACAGGCGCAGAACCCGGCCTACAGTGAGGTCCGTTTTCGAGAAGTGCTCCTGGTCACATCGTTCGGGGTCCGCATCGACGTGGTCAGAGCTGAAGAATTCTCCGCCGTGTGGCGGGATTTATCGCGCGTCGCGGCGCAGGGACACGTACACCGGCCTCATATCCATTCACGGAGGCCGGTCCCGGTGTATCCGGAGCATGGCTTCAGACAGCAGATAACTTATCAATTCCTGCGGGGTACCGGCTGATTACGGCTGACCCGCCCGTGTTTTTCTTCTCCATTGTCTTCCGTAATTCTGACTCTGGTGTCACCTGACGGGATAAGTTGATGAGCGAACCGGTCATTCAGATCCGCAACCTGACAAAGATTTATCGTGACTTCTGGGGACGCAAGAAGGTTCGGGCGCTCAATTCACTGAGCCTCGACATTCAACCCGGGGAAGTCTTTGGTCTGCTGGGCCCCAACGGGTCCGGGAAAACGACGACCATGAAGCTGCTGCTGGGACTGCTGTTCCCGACCGAGGGCGAGATCAGCATCCTGGGCAAGTCCGCGTCCGACGTTTCGAAGAACGAGCGGATCGGGTATCTGCCCGAGGAATCGTATCTCTATCGTTTTCTGAACGCGGACGAGACGCTCGATTTCTACGGGCGTCTGTTCAAGATGTCGGGCGCCGATCGCCGCAGGCGAACCGACGAACTGATCGAGCAGGTCGGTCTGCAGCACGCACGACGTCGGCAGCTCAAGGAGTACTCGAAGGGGATGACCCGGCGAATCGGACTCGCCCAGGCACTCATCAACAATCCCGATCTTGTCCTGCTGGACGAGCCCACCAGTGGACTGGACCCGCTGGGCACGCGGGACATGAAAGACATGATCCGCAAGCTGCGGGACGAAGGGAAAACGGTCGTCATGTGCAGCCATCTGCTGGCCGACGTGCAGGACGTCTGCGACCGCATTGCGATCCTGTACGGTGGCGAACTCAAGGAGTTTGGCCGTGTTGACGAGTTACTGAAAGCTCAGGAAGAGACGCAGTTGCTGACGTCACAGCTTGACTCCACGGCAGTCGACGAAATTCGTCAGGTCCTGGAGAAGCACAACGCCACTCTGCACAGCGTGGACAACCCGACCAGCAGTCTGGAAGACCTGTTCCTGAAAACCGTGCAGCGCAGCCAGGATCGTCCTGGTCAGCGATTTGTCCCATCGGGTGACGGAGCTGCATCGGGCGATGACGGGGCTTCAGGTGATGGCGGGGCCGGTTCGAGTTCCGGATCGGCAGACGCGTCTGAAAAACCGGCCAGTGTTGAACCCTGAGGACACAATTTCACCGCGTTCGCCGCAGAACGCGGGACAGCCGCAGACTGGCGAGTGCGGCTACGAGTTCCTGCGTCGCATCGACTGAACGGTTCATTGGATATTTGTCATGACATTGCAGCCAGAATCATTCGACCTGCTCACGGGAATCGTCCAATGGGTCATTACCCTGGGCACCTTCGGACTGGTGTTCTTTCTTGTGGCCACCGCAACGTCGCTGGCGGGACACGGTCGCAAGGGACCGGGGCGGGTCGTCAGAGGCACAATCCGAGGCCTGATCGATTTCCTGACGCCATCGCCGCGCCGTGTCCTGGCGATCGCATCGTTGACGTGGAAGGAGTCGATCCGCCGCAAAGCGCTGCTGGTCTTTGTGGTCTTTGCGATCGTGTTCATGTTCGCGAGCTGGTTCATGGCGGATACCACAGTCCGAGCTGACCATCAGGTTCGTAACTATGTGGCGTTCGTGTTCATCGCGATCAATCTGCTCGTGCTGCCGGTCGTGCTGCTGCTTTCGTGCTGGGGGCTGCCTGAGGACATCCGTCTGCGGTCGTTGCACACGGTCGTGACAAAACCTGTCCGTCGCAGTGAGGTCGTGCTGGGGCGCATGGTGGGCTTTTCCGCCGTGGGCACTCTGGTTCTGGGAATCATGGGTATCGTCGGATACGTGTGGATTCAGCGGCAGGTTGCGGACGACGTGGATTTGATCTGCCGCGTCCCGGTGTATGGCGAGCTGTCATTTCTCGACCGTTCCGGCGCCCCCGCCGAGAAGGGTGTGAATGTTGGTGACATCGTCGAAACACGGAGCTTCGTCGAGGGGGGAACAAAGGCCGTCGGTATCTGGAAATTCCCTCTGACAGAAGAGGCCGACTCGCTGAAGCTGGAGTCTCGGTTTGAGGCTTTTCGGACGTGGAAGGGGGATATGAAGCAGACGTTGCGGGTCCGCTATATCCTGGTCAACCCCGAGAAGTCGCTGCGCGTTCCGTTGCCACCGTTCAATGTGCGGGAATTCGCCAACAACGAGTTCGATGTGGCGCGGCAGGTGACATGGACCGACGAGGCCAGTCTGGAAAAGCGGACAGCCGACATCTTCAACGATCTGGCGCAGCCCTCGGATCAGGCCAGCCTCGGTGTTCTGGAGGTCCACGTGCAGTGCCTGGATCGCAGTCAGTTTCTGGGCGCATCACGGGGCGATTTCTTTGTTCGGCTCCCCAATCGGTCCTTTGCAACCGGTTACTTCAAAGCGATCGTCGGCGTCTGGCTGAAAATGCTGGTCGTGGTCATGATCGGGGTGACCGCGAGCTGCTTCGTCAAATGGCCAGTGGCGACTCTGTTGTGCTTCACCGTAATCGTCATCGGTCAGCTGGCGCGAGGGTTTCTCGACAAGATTCTGGCGGGCGAGCAACTGGGAGGCGGACCATTCGAGTCGATTTTTCGACTGCTGACCCATATGAACGACACCTCGCCTCTACCGGAAGGGACGCTGACCGTCATCATTCAGGAGGCCGACAGAAGCCTGACTGGTGGCCTGTGGATCGTAAAATACATGATCCCGGACCTCACGACGTTCTCCATGTCCGAGTGGGTGGCTAAAGGATTCGACGTCCCCTGGGACGGAGTCATGTTGCCATCGCTGGCCGTGACTGTGGCCTATGCGATTCCCTGTCTGCTGCTGGGTTACTTCAGTCTGTCTCTGCGAGAGCTGGAATCCAAATGAACAATCTCAATTCCCGTCAGCGAAAGATCGCGTATATCTGTGGCATTCTCGTGCTGCTGATACCGATCGCGTTGCTCGGTATGCCCTCCAGCGGTGGAGCGGAGGCATCTGGCGGCACGCTGGCCCAATTGCGGCGCCAGCATGACCTGGGAGAAAGCGACCTGGGCAAGATCGATCCGACCAGCGTGACAATGAACCTGATGCTGCTTGGGCTGCGGGGAGTCGCGGTCAATCTGCTGCGCATGGACCTTGACTACTACAAGGACCGTAAGGAATGGGCCCAGATGCGGACCACGACAGAAGCCGTGATCACCTTACAGCCGCATTACATTGAAGTGTGGCGATTCCTCTCGTGGAACCTGGCATTCAATGTGTCGGCCGAGTGGGATGCCGTGCCAGACCGCTACTACTGGGTCAAAGAAGGCGGCAAGTTTTCCCAGCGCGGCTCAGATCGAAACACTGCAATTCCCGAGCTGTACTGGGAAACCGGTCGTGTCTGGGGTCAGAAAGTCGGGCGGGCCGATGAGTGGCGGCAGTTTCGCGGCTTTTTCGTCAGTGATCCCAACGTCGATCGATTCGGTGGGGCTGCCGATCCCGAGATCAATCCTGATCAGATCGACAATTACCTTGTGGCCCGGACGTGGTACGAAGATGGCAACACCGCAGAGGACAGTCGCGATCAGCACATCATGATGCGGGCTCTGTTCCGGTCTTACCCGGCACGTTCGTTGCTTGATTATGCGTACGCCTTACAACGGGAAGGCGATTTCGGAACGCGCACCGTGGCTGCCTGGAACCGGGCGTTGACGGGCTGGACCCAGTCGTACGGCATAATGCATTTCCAAACGCCCGTATGCGAAGTCTTCCTGGAAGCCAACGAGGACGACGTTCGCGCGTTGGCACGTGAGCAGGATGTCGACGTGAAGGACGTCGTGGTGTGGCTGGGCCGATACCAGGACACTGTCAACTATCGCTATTGGCGCACGCGTGCGCGGGCTGAAGCCGAGCAGGAAACCGGGGAAACTCACGCGTTGATCTACGAGGGCGAACAAAGCTACCTGGCTGGCAATCTGGATCTGGCCAGCGAACAGCTTACCCAGGGGATGAGGGACTTCGAAAAACTGCTCGAACGCTACCCCTCATTCATCGATGAAGACCTTTCAATCGAAGAGGGGATGTGGGCGGTTCTTGTCTGGCAGAGAATCCTGCGACTGAATGGCCAGCCGATTCCTGAATCGTATCCGCTGAAACCCCTGTGGGATAAACACCAGGGGCGTCTTCCGGAACTTCAGCGACGCTTCGACCGCCTGGGTGGACAGAACTGAGTCCGGGATGTTTCGATCTCCCGGTTACGCCAGGCTTTCTCCCGCCAACGCGTCTGATGTAGACTGCCGGTGTCGTTCGCGCAGGGCCTTGTTGACCGGTGATGCGACGCCTCCTTTCGGATGCAGGCAGCCGCACCGGCGTACTAATCGATCACAATGCAATTGGCGGGAGTCCGCGCATGTCTGTGGAAGCTGAAACGCAACAGGATGCCATTTCAGCGCTGACGGAAGTCGGTGGCCGCCTGGTCGAAGATGCGGGAGTCATTCAGCTCATCGATTTGTCTGATACGGAAGTCCGCGATGACGACCTGGGACTGCTGGCCTGTTTCCCCGAACTGCGCAGCCTTTCGCTCGCCGACACGCAGGTCACGAACGCCGGACTGGAGCGTCTGGGGGAACTGCAGCAACTCGAATCGCTGGACCTTTCGACGACACAGATTACCGACGCGGGACTGAGCGCACTTCTGTCGCTCAGTTCGCTCGACATGCTGATGCTGGGCGGGTGCCGCGTGGACGGTTCCGGTATTGCTCAGCTCAAGGCCTTGCCGCGGCTGCGAATGCTCATTCTTTCGGACACCGACGTCACAGACGCTGGTTTGGCTGAGATTGCCGAGCTGACCGAACTGCGGAACGTCAACGTTGATTACACCAATGTCACGGACAGCGGGCTCCCCCATCTGCTCGCGCTGACAAAGCTCGAGTTCCTGGGGCTCGTGTTCTGCAAAGGGGTTTCGGATGACGGTGTCATTCATCTTAAGTCCCTCAGTGAACTGCAGATTCTTGATGTCTGCACGACGATGGTGACGCCCGCCGGAGTGAAGCAACTGCAGCGTCATCTTCCCGGATGCTACATCGCCTACTCACCCGACCCGCTTCTCGAGGCCGTACAGGAGCACGATGGCGACCTGATTTCCGCACTCAAGTCAGTCGGACAGATTGAGCAAAACGCAGACGGAAAGGTCACGAAGCTACGTGTCGACCAGGCACAACTGACTCGTGCGGGTCTTGAGTTCCTGCGTCGCTTCGTCCAGCTCGAAGACCTCAGCCTGTATCATCACAGGCAATTGCCCGACGCGGGTCTCAAGCACCTGCGAAACCTGAAGTACCTCAAAAAACTGGGGCTATTGGGCACCAACGTGACCGACGAGGGCCTCCAGCACCTGAGTGAGCTCTCTGGCCTGACCGTCTTAAACCTGGCCTACACCCCGGTCACCGACCGGGGACTGGCCCATCTGGCCGGGTTGCTGGAACTCGAGGAGGTGTTTCTGGGCGACACGCTGGTCACGGACGGCGGGCTGGCTCACTTGGGCCTGATGCGGAATCTGAAGGGCCTGGGACTGAGTGGAACGCGGATTGAAGGTCATGGTCTGAAACATCTGCAGCGCTGCGAAAGTCTGGTGCGGATCGGACTGAGCGGGACGCTTATCTCAGACGCGAGCCTGCGTTTCCTGGCCGACCTGACCAGTCTGACCGCGGTCAGCCTGCGCGGCACCTCGATCTCTGACGCTGGAATTGGCGCACTGCAGTCATTGACGCGGCTGGAGGTCCTCTGGCTGGACCGCACAAGTGTCACCGAACGCGAACTTGGCTGGATTAGCGGGATATCCGGCTTACGCGAGATCGGGCTGAGAAACTGCCCGGTGGGCGATGGCCTGGTTGATCTGGTCGCTTCAATGCCCCAACTCAGCGTGCTCAACCTGTTCGGCACGTCAGTCTCTGAAGATGCACTGTCTGACCTCGCGAAGCGACTACCCGATTGCGAAATCATACGGTAACGGGGTAGGCTGGAATGCTGCGGTGCCGTTTGCCGGTCTTGAGTCCGACCATTTTCGGATCTTCGAGCGGACGGGCCTCGGAAAACCTGGGACTGGCATGAGCGTCATACTCAAACCCGCACGGGGGGGGCGACCGGTTGTGGTCGATAAGCCGATCATGTTGATCGGCCGGCACCCGGACTGTGACATCATCATCAAGGAAAGTCCCAAGATCTCCCGCAAGCACTGTTGTCTGGCTCTGGTCGACAACCGCTTCGTTGTACGCGACCTGGACAGCATGAATGGCGTGTGGGTCAACGGTGACCGTGTCGTTCACTCATCCGACGTCCGACCCGGAGACGAATTGACCGTTGGCGACGTGGCGTTTCAACTCGTGAACAACGGAGCGGGCAAAGACACTCCGAATCAGTCGCAACGTCAACAGCCGCCACAGCCGCCCAGGCCAAAACGTCGGGAAGCGGTCGAGGAACATCGCGAAAGTACGGACAGCAATCCCGAAGGTGCGACGGACAGTAGCGTCGGCAAGGCGATTCAATTGGATCCAGACGAGCCGCTGCCGTTCTCGCTCGATATCGAATCCGGCGAAGGTTCATTCATCCCGCTGGCCGACAAGGACGAGTAGTTCCGTGACCTCGACGCCGCGCGAGTTCACAGGTTAACCCACTCGATCCTGCTGCGCGACCCGTTCATCGGCAGCGCAGATTGCGGCGTGAGCAGTGTCGGCGTCCTCGGTCTCGCGCAGTTGGTCAAGGAAGTCGGGCAACTGCAGCATGCGACCAAGCCTGGCCACGATCTGCAGATGAGTCTTCGCGTCCATACACAGGACCAGGAAGAACAGGTCGGTCAGGCCGGCATGACCGGCACCGAACGGAATTCCTGAATACGTGCGTCCGAAGGCCACAACGGACTGCCCCTGAGCGTTCGGCAACGGATTCCGCGGGTGAGGAATCGCCACTCCGCCCGGATAGGCGGTGGAAAACAGTTCCTCGCGATCCTGCACGGCTTTCAGGATGTCGCTCGGACTCCAGACCTGCCATGTGCGCCCGGCGACTTCGACGAGTTCCTCAAGGATCGAGCGTCGAGTCCGTCCCTTCAACGGGACCTGCACAGTCTCGACGTGCAGGATGGAACTCACGGGCAAGTCGCTGCAGATGTCGTCCGAGCGCTGACTCACTTCGACATCGCGCAACTGAGTGCTGGAATAATCCCGCATCTCCTGTTCAAGCCAGCGTGTGATCTCCATCGACTGGAATTGCCACGTGCTGCCAACCTTGCGGCCCGGAATGCGACCCCGACTGGCCAGCTTCTCGATCTCTCGACGATCACGACCCAAATGCCGCGACAGTTCGTCGATCGTGAACATTTCGTGAGACATCGAGCCAACTCCAGGCGGGCGAGACGGAGTCGCGAATCGAACAGGAAGGACAAAATACAATCGATTCGACGAGTCCCCAGGCGGGCAGTTTCGTGGGACCCAACATCGTAGCACGCAGGCACGAGCAGTTCTGCGCCGCCTCACTGCGTCAGTGAGCAAACCAACACAGCGAGTCCGCAACTGTCCCGGCGGGCGGAGAGAGAGGGATGCGAACGAATCGGGCGATTCCGACTATGTCAGACCACCGAACTGTCGCACCGCTTCATAGACCACCGTGTTAACCGTGCTGGCAAGATTCAGACTGCGCACCTGGTCCTTCATCGGCAGTCGCAGATTGCGACTCGCATGTGCTTCCCGAATGCTCTCGGGCAGTCCTCGCGATTCACTGCCGAACAGCAGTACGTCACCGTGCTCGAACTCTGCGTCCCACACGAGACGTGTCCCGAACTTCGTCAGGCACCAGATGGTTCTGTCCCCCATCCGGTCGCAAAATTCAGCCCAGGAATCCACAGCTTCCCAGTCCAGATGTTCCCAGTAGTCCATCGCAGCACGTCGCAGATGCCGTTCGTCCACACGAAACCCGAGCGGCCGGATCAGCCACAGCTTCGCTCCCACCGCCACACATGTGCGGCCGATGTTGCCCGTATTCTGCGGGATATCCGGTTGATACAGCACAACGTTCAGGAGCGGTTCCGGCACGATCGATCCCTCAGTCTTTCCGATGTACCAGGTCGCTGTCGAAGTAGTTGATCGACATGCCTGCGTCGATCACCAGCCCCTGTGCATTGATCCCGGACGATCGCGGACTCACTAGAAACGCAACGGCATTGGCAACCTCGTCCGTCTGGACAGCTTGCTTCCGCAGCGTCGCCTCTTCCGCGTACAGATAGCTATCGACGTATCCGGGAATCCCCGCCGACGCAGACGACTTCAGCAGTCCGGGGCAGACACCGTTAAACCGCACCTTCGAAAACGCTGAAAACGACTTGGCCAGAAAGCACAGTGACGAGTCGAGTGCGGCCTTCACCGGCGCCATGTACCCGTAATTCTCCGCAGCCATGCGTGTCGTCGAAATCGAAATCGAAACCACACTGCCCGTCTCGGCGTCAAGCAGATCTCGGAACGCGTTCGAAACGGCGATCAGTGAGAAGCACGAGATGTCGACCGCCTGCAGGAAAGCCGTTCGCGGAGTCTCATGAAACGGCAACCATCCGGCCGAGTAGTCCGCAAATGCGATCGAGTGAACAATGCCGTGCAGTGTGCCAACGGTCTCACTCACATCATCCCGCAACTGATCGATCTGGTTCTGATGCTCGTAGTCGCACAGGAACACCTTGGCGTCGGGAAACAGCTTCAGGACCGTCTCACGTCGTTCTTCAGACCGCACACTGAACAGGACGTTGGCCCCGGCCTCAATCAGCACGCGCGCCGAGTGATACGCGACGCTCTTGCGATTGGCGACTCCGATCACCAGCACGTTGCGGCCATTGAGCTGAAGGAAATCCATGATTCATGTCCCGACGTGCGGGGAGTCCGGTATCACACAAGACTCAGCCGATGGTGACTCAGCCGACGAAAACCCGTCTCGGTAATCAGGTAGTTGTGCTCGATCCGCACGCCGCCCACACCTTCAACGTACAGGCCGGGCTCCAGGGTAACGACATCTCCTGCCAGCAGAGTGTCGTCGCTCTCCGGCACAAGAATGGGCGGTTCGGGATGTCCCAGTCCGATCCCATGACCGGCGTGATGCCCCAGCGGCGGGGAACCGGCATCTTCCAGCACATTCGACGTGGCCGCATAGACATCCGCTGCCGCTGACCCTGCCTTAAGTGTCTGTTCGCCAGCCTGCATCGCCGTTTCGCAGACCTCGAAGATACGCCGTTGTTCCGCAGTCGGCTCACCAACGGCGATCGTGTTGGTGAAGTCGCTGCGATAACCGTGCAACAGCACGGAATAGTCCAGGATCAACAGATCGCCATCCTGCATGAGTTCGGTCGTGGGCAGACCGCCGCGTTTCGGGATCTCGCTGTTAGTCGTCCGGAAATCACCATACACAATGATGGGATGGCCGGCGGCGGCGGTCGCGGCGGATTGCACCTCACGGTACACGTCCAACTCCGATCTGCCTGGTTGAACGACTTCGAGGGCCCGCGCGTGTCCGGCTTCACACGCACGCATACATTGCTCCATCAACGCAATTTCGTCCGGCTCTTTCTGTCGCCGCAACTGGCGGATGATCGTCCCCAGTTCGAGCGAGCGGGTGTTGGGATCCAGCTCCAGTTCGTCGGCGATCGCGACAGGCAGCCATTCGGACTCGACCAGCCCGCGTCCCCAGAGTCGTGCAGCAATCTGCTGCAACTGGCCGAACAGGAACCGATCCCGGTTCATCACTGAGTGGCGATGGTCATACCACTTATCAATGATTTCTTCGTCAACAAACGGATCGGCCGTGGCAGACCGACGCGAAAAGTTCTCGGCCAGCAATGTTGATCGACCGGATCGTTCCAGCAGCAGCAGGCCACGTTCGCTGGTCGAGAAGCTGATCGGATTGACCAGAAAATTCGAGAAATACAGCACGTGACGCGGGTCGGCGACGAGTACCCATTCGTACTCCGTCGGCAGGACGTCCCACAGTCGCGATCGCCGGTCGGTGCAGCCTGCGGCGGTGAGCATCACTCGAACCCTTTGGCCGCCAGCCATCGCTCGGCATCGAGAGCCGCCATGCAGCCTGTCCCGGCGGCCGTGATGGCCTGGCGATAGTTATCGTCGGCAACGTCGCCCGCCGCAAACACACCGTCAACGCTCGTGTTGGTGCGAGCGGCGACCGTCCAGCGGACATAGCCTTTCTCGTTCACCTCAACCTGACCGGCCAGGAAGTCGGTGTTGGGAGTGTGTCCGATCGCCGCGAAATAGCCCGAGCATTCCAGTTCCTCGGTCTGCTCCGTATCTGTAGTGCTTCGCAGCCGAACTCCCGTTACGCCGGCTTCGTCTGTTCCGAGAACCTCGTCGATCGAAGAATTCCACTTCACTTGGATCTTCTCGTTCGCCAAAGCCCGTTGGGCCATGATCTTGCTGGCCCGGAATTCACTGCGGCGATGCACGATGTAAACAGGCGAGCCAAATTTCGCCAGATACGTGGCTTCTTCCATCGCCGAGTCGCCGCCACCAATCACAACCAGTGGCTTGTCCCGAAAACGCGGCAGTGCACCGTCGCAGACCGCGCATGCCGACACGCCCATGTTCTTGAAGCGGTCTTCAGATTCGAGTCCGAGATAATTCGCGCGGGCTCCCGTGGCAATGATCACGGACAGAGCCTCGATTTCCTCACCGCCCAGAGTCTTCAGTTGGAACGGATGCGACGAGAGATCCACTGCGGACACGTCGTCGGTCTTGATCCGCGTGCCGAAGTTGGCCGCCTGCTGCCGCATCAGCTCCATCAGCTCGGGCCCGGAGACGCCCTGCTTCTCGTGAGGAGCCATGTACTGTCGCCGTGGCTTGTCGATCGAGCCGTCCAGATAGGCGGTCATGTCGCCGGACGGAAAGCCGGGGTAGTTCTCGACTTCGGTCGTCAGCGCGAGCTGGCCCAGGGGCAACGTGCCCTTCTGTCGGTTCTCCTCGTTAAACGCCCCTTCGATCACCAGAGGATCAAGGCTGGCACGCGAGGTGTAGATTGCCGCCGCCCAGCCTGCGGGACCGGAACCGATAATTACGACTTTTTCCGCCACGACAGGACCCTCTCAGGAAGTGAACCGGCAACTGACAGGTTGGCGGAACGATAGTGGCCGATCGAAAGGCCCACAACTCACGCAGAGCGTTCTCCCGGCGCGTCCATAGGAGTTTGAATCGACGTACATTGCGGTACTTTTGTGTGATGCGGGAGACGTGATACGCGGCACAGATACTTCCTGCATTGCGATCATTCGGTCACTGTCTAGAATCTCTGGACTTTCGACAATTTTCGCCAAGGATTGTGTGTAAAATCCCGAACGTGGACCTTAAGGACCCGAACCAGCTATGCCAGCTTTGACTCTCGAATCCATGACCATCGACGAACTGATCGAAGAATTCGACGATCTGGGCGACTGGGCCGATCAGTGCGAAGTCCTGATCGACATGGGCCGCGACGACCTCACGCCGATGGAACCGTCGCTGAAATCAGAGTCCAATCGTGTGCATGGATGTCAGAGTAATGTGTGGATGGTGGCCCTTCTGAATGAAGCTGGCCGTGTCGAGCTGACGGCCGACAGCGACGCGATGATTGTCCGCGGTCTGTTGTGCATCATCCTGATGGCGTTTTCCAATCGGACACCTCAGGAGATTCTTGACACAGACATTACGTCCATTTTTGATCGGCTGGGCCTGGATCGTCATCTGAGCGCTGCCCGCAAGAACGGACTGGTGGGTATGGTCAAGCGGGTGCGAGCGTTCGCGGCCGAAGCCGCCTGCTGATTTCAATCTCTTTGAGCGGACAACTTGCGTCCGCGGACTGCTGTGATGTCCGGAGCCGCCGCGATGCCCGCAACCGCTGCGATGAATGCTCCGTCATTTGACGTTGAAGCCATCCGTCGGGACTTTCCGATCCTGAACCGTCCGCTTGAGACGGGACGACACCGCAAGGGCACGCTGCCCGTTTTTCTTGACAGTGGCGCGAGTGCTCAAAAGCCACAGTGCGTCATCGACCGGGAACGTGAGGTGCAGGAGCAGTACTACGCGAATGCCTATCGAGGCGTGTATTACTTCGGCGCACGAATCGACGAGGAACTGGAGCGTTCGCGGCAGGGCGTGCAGCAGTTGCTGGGAGCGAGATCGGTCAGCGAGATCGTCTTCACGTCCGGAACGACCATGTCGATTAACCTGGTGGCTCGGGCCTGGGGCGGAAAGTTCCTGCAGCCGGGCGACGAAGTGCTCATCACCGACATGGAGCATCACGCCAACATCGTTCCCTGGCAGATCATCTGCCGTGAACGCGGAGCGACGCTGAAGTGGCTGCCGCTGACGGACGACCTGCGACTCGACATGAATCGACTGGACGAGTTTCTGACCGACAGAACAAAGCTCGTTTCGGTAACCGGGATGTCGAACATGCTGGGAACAATCAACCCTGTCGATGAACTCGCCCGCCGCGCCCACGAGGTTGGTGCCCGAATTCTGGTCGACGCGGCGCAGACAGCGCCGCACGGGTTGATTGACGTGCAGTCATCCGAGATTGATCTCCTGGCCTTTTCGGGACACAAGCTGTTCGGTCCGTCCGGGATCGGTGTCCTTTACGGGCGTGAAGAACTGCTGAGAGAAATGGACCCATTCCTTGGTGGCGGTCACATGATCAGCCGCGTGTACAAGGACCGCTCCGAATGGGCCGACCCACCGGCAAAGTTCGAGGCTGGCACAATTCCCATCGTGCAGGCAATCGCATTGGGAACAGCGGTCGAATACGTGCAGAACATCGGCTTCGAGGGACTTCGCGCGCATGAGGCCGGGTTGTTGCAGTACGCTCACCAGCAACTGGCGACGATTGACGGTCTACAGATTTACGGGCCGTCACCCGAGCACAAAGGGGCCATCTGCAGCTTCACAATCGACGGCGTGTCCGCTGAGGACCTGGCGAACCTGCTGGATATCCGGGGCGTCTTTGTCCGGCACGGACACCATTGCACAATGCCACTGCACGATCTGCTGGGAATATCAGCCTCGGTTCGAGCGAGCTTCGCCGTCTATAACACCCATGCAGAAGTTGACCGTCTGGTCGATGCCCTCAATTTCGCCCTCACAAAACTGCGATGACTGACACACTCATGTGTCACAGAACTATCGTTTTGTGCCTCATGATTCTGTAGCCAGCACGAGCACCTCCGCATGACTGTTGCCACGACTTCGAACGAAATCGCATTCAGTCAGCGCCGCCATCGAGCTGCCCGGCAAAGCATCAGCTATCTGATGCAGCAGGGTATCGAGAACCGGGACGTGATCTCGCTCGCGGCCGGTTTCGTCGATGAAGCCACCTTGCCCGTGCAGCTCGTGCGAGATTCGATCGGCAACATTCTCACCGATGACCCTGCCGGTCATCACGTTCTGCAGTACAGCACGACCGCCGGCGATCGGGATCTTCGAGGCCTGTTGCTCGAGCATCTGGCCGGGCTGGAGCAGACAGATGTCAGCTCGCTGGGCGTCAACGTCGACGATGTTGTTGTAACCGCGGGCTCGCAGCAGATTCTGCAGCACGTGGCTGACGTGTTACTCGACCCGGGCGATATTTGTCTCGTGGCCGGTCCGACCTACTTTGTTTTCCTGAGCACGTTGAATGCCGTCGGAGCACGGACCATTGCCATCGAGACGGACGAGCATGGCATGCGTATGGATGCTCTGGAAGCCACGCTCGAGCAGTTGGAACAGTCCGGCGAGCTGCAACGGGTGAAACTGATTTATCTCGTGAGCTGGTTCGAGAATCCGAGTGGTCTGACACTGTCACTCGACCGACGCCGACAGGTGATTGACATCGCCGAGTCCTGGTCGAAGCACCATCGCCTGCTGATTCTGGAAGACACCGCCTATCGCGAACTGCAATACGACGGCGAGACATTGCCCAGCGTCTGGAGCTGCGATGACAGCCGCGAGCGAGTCATTCTCGCACAGACATTTTCGAAAAGTTTCTCACCAGGTCTGCGCGTAGGTTACGGCGTACTGCCGAGCGACATTGCCGCCGCCATTCATGACGTAAAGGGCAATCTCGATTTCGGCTCGGCGAATCTGAATCAACAGATCCTGGCCAGCGTTCTGCGATCCGGAGCCTACGCCCAACACTTAGACGAACTGCGTCAGGCGTATCGCGGCAAACGAGACGCCATGCTCGCGGCCGCCGACAGGTATTTCGGCGACATTCCAGGCGTGTCCTGGCATCATCCCGAAGGCGGGCTGTACGTCTGGATGACGTTGCCCGAGTCCGTAGCATCCGGATTCGACAGCCGCCTTTTCGACCGCGCCGCAAGCACCGAGGGTGTCATGTTCGTTCCCGGTGAGATCTGCTACCCGGACGATTCCGACATCCGACAGCTCAATCAGATGAGGTTGAGTTTCGGAGTCGAAACTCCGGAGACAATCGACGCGGGCATGCAACGACTCGCGTCTGCAACACGCTGGTGCCTCGACGATTCGTAGAGCATTTGAATTGCCGGACTGCGGTTGTTCCGACCTGCTCGACGCGCACAAAAAACTCCCGATCGGCCTGGTAACCGAACGGGAGCTGAAAACCACTTCTGCAATGGCGTTTCAGCCGCTACTCCGTAACCGTCGCCTCGCGGAATGGGAACGTGTCAATCGGGAAGAGCTGCACGGGCGGTAGTTTCACCTGGCTGATTCGGTACGGGATGGCGTACCCAGCGACTTTACCGGAACTCAGCTCGGCTACGTACAGGGCGTGCGTACCCCATTGATTCCCCCCACGACTTTGAATCTCGGCCAATCCGACGCTTACGGCGTATTGAGGCTCAAGCGACGGATTGATCTGAAAATCCTCGGCCAGATTGCGGTAGTAGTAGCTGATGAATGACGTCCCGGTCCGGGATCGAGCCATCGCGGCGCCCGTCAATCGTCCAGTCAGAAAGTCGAGCACGAATACGGCATCGCCACTGGTGAGCCCCACGGGAACGCTGACGAGGACGAACTTGTCGTTTCGGTCCGATGAGAATGCGGCCACGGGTTCATGCGGCCAGATCGACGCCAGCGTGATTCCGGCCGCGAATCCGGTCACAAGCCATAGCCACTTTACGTTGCGCTTTTGACGTGTCACGGAACTGTCTCCAAGTGAGAGGATTACTGCTATTGGGAAGGTGACGGCGAGGCCTTCGCCTGTCTGCATCGCTCTTCAGACTTTACCGGCTGCTCGAAGGCACAGCCACCCACGTTCACACGATGTAGCCCGGCATTACAAGAAGGTTCCTGATCATGCGCAACGACTTTTCCGCTACTACTCAACAGAGAATCTTCGGTGAGCCGGCCGGAATCCCGATATCAAAGGCGGGTTAGTTCTGCGCCAGACGCCGCCACGGCAGTCCGAGTTGCAGGACCAACTGACGAATCCTTCCGTTCCGCTGTCTCACGAGGATCTGCAGCCCGAATCGAACGCGACGGTCACGCACGATGCGAGCGGCCAGACGTCGGCCGGATGCCGCGAATCGAATTCGATTCCACTCCGATCCGACTGGCTCGTGCTGCGATCGGCGGCTGAGCCACAGCCCGAATTCGATAGCGTCACCCAGATGACGCGTGTGTCCTTCCGGCCAGGCCGACTCGGCGGCATATGTGCGGAACAGACCTGCGGCTTCCTGGCCGAGCTGCTTCCAGGTCAGCGGCAGAAGCTGAGCAACTTCGTGCTGACGCTTGCTGACGAGCGTCTCTGCCTGAGCCTCAAGTTGTGCGTGATCGATCGCCAACAGAAATGTCACATCCGCTTCGTCGTCGGCCAGTTCTAACGCGACGCTTTGCGCGTCTTCGCGAAATCGCTGTCTTAACTGACTGTCACTGAGCAGCCGCGAAAGTAGAGCCACCTCCGAATGACCGGACTGCCCGACACCAGGACCAAGTGAACTCTCAGACATCGCGAAGCTCACGGGACTGTCGAGCGGAGACGCACTCATTCTCCAGTCGCGTCAACTCCCGCGCCAGTTCCTCATCGGGAGGAAAGTGCGTGTCGCGTTCGATAATGATGGCACGGACGGAGGTGCTTCGAACGACTTCGCCCACCAGGTGAAACAGGTCATCCTGAATCGCGGCACCGTGATAGTCCTGCCAGACTCCGTTCTGCTCGGAGTATCCAACGACGTGCAGTTGAACGACGTTGTCTGAATCCAGTTCGCTCAACCAGTCCAGTTCATCGAACCTGTGATTGCGAGCGTTGATGAGCAGATTGGTCACGTCCAGCAGCAACCCGCAACCAGACCGCTCACACAGGCGGTTGAGGAACTCAGTTTCTGACATCTCACCAGGCAGCCGCAGGAAGCTCGTGACGTTCTCAAGGATTAGCGGTTTCTGGCAGCGGTCCATCAACTCGCGTGCGTGGTCAACCAGCACGCTTAGCGACGATTCGGTCGGGGCGACGGGATTCAGGTGACCAAGATCAACTTCGTCGGATCGCGTGAAGGCCACGTGCTCACTGATCCATTCCGCACCGGCGATGCTGGCGATTCGAGCGAACTTATCAAGCGTGTCGGCATCGAGTCGGCCGGGTGTTCCCAGCGACAGTCCCAGGCCGTGCACATAGAGCGGGTAGCATTCGCTGAGCCACTCCAGATGCTCCTCGCCGTGATCAAAGAAGTGCTCGGCTGTGATCTCCAGACAGTGGACTTCGGGCGGGCGACTGCTGATCCAGTCCGCGAGTGGTGCGCGGTATCCGAGACCGGTCAATGGGACTTCGATCAGTCCTGGTGTTTCAGCCACCGCAACCACCACAACCTCCTCCCCCACACCCGCCACCGCATCGCATCCACCGCCGCCGCAACTGCTAGCGCTCCCACCGCTGCTGCAGGAGCTTCCCCCGAAGCCACTCGACGAGTGGGAGCTTCGCCCGTACCCCGAGTATCCCGAAAATGCTCCCATGTCCCATGAAACGCTCTGAAGCATGGCGACGATACCCAACACAAACGGAACGGTGATCAGCACAGCGTACAGAATCTGGAAGCGATGCATCCCCTGAGACATTCCGTACGCCAGCCGGATGACTCCGACCAGCTCGATCGCGAAGACCCACAGAATGACGGCCGCCAGCTTCTCACCGTTTTTCTTACTCGCTGCCGTCACACAACCAATGGCAGCCAGGACAGACACACCAAGCGCCACGAGAAACTGTGGCCCCGTCAGCGCCAACTGAAGCAGGCTGACCATGACCACGATGACTCCGGCGATCGGGAGTTGTGCACGCAGAAAACTTCGATGCCTGTCCGCGGCTGCACTGACGGTGGCCGACACGGAAGTCATCGGAATCTCGCCCGCCGGATCGGGCTTGTCGATCATGATCATCGCGCCGCAGTGCGGGCAGGTCGCGAATGCGTCTATAAACGTATTGCTGACCGCGAAGCGATGATTACAGCTTGTGCAAGTTACGATTGGAGACATCATTGCCCTCGCGAGCGGGAATTATTGACAGGAAGCTCAGCCGCCACATCCACCGCATCCGCCACCACAACCGCCACCGCATCCTCCGCCAGAGCAACTGGACCCTGCAAACCAGCCGTCTGCGCGACTGTGGTCGTGATTTCCGAACGTCAAAACCCCAGCAAGAACGCCACCGATGAACATCATCCCCCACATGAATTCGAACGTCTGCATTCCAATCGACGACCCATAAACGAAGCGAATGAGACCCAGACACTCCCAGGCTCCCAGACACGCAAGACACGCAAGACACGTGCGGCCTTTGCCCAGATCGTGAAACTCGGCGCCGATCGTTGTCGCCATGCCACACAGCCACAGGAACGCGAACAGAAACAGAAACTGTATTCCTGTCAGTTGTGTCTGGAGCACGGCTGCGATGATCAGAACAACCAGCACGGCAGGCGCCAGCCGGTACCAGAACGTCTCAATTGAAGCACGCTCGGAGTCCGCCTGGGTAGTACCGGTGCGACGGTTGTATCCGCAGTTCGTACAAATCACTGCGTCAGAATCCACAGGACCAGTGCAGTCCGGGCACTGCTCCCACGTCCCGGCGACCGGTGGATGATCGGTGCCGTCTCCAGCCGATCTGGAACTTGTCTTAACCGAACTCGCCGCGCTGGAACTATTCGCATCCGATGTTGCACCGAGTGCATTTGTCTTGGCTTCAGGTGCGGGAATCAGAAGAGCCGTTCCGCAGCCCGGGCACTTGACCGTCTTCCCGGCGAGGCGTGCTCCGGCACGAAAGCGTCGCCCGCAGGTACACGTCAATCTGATCTTTGGTTTCGACATGCTGACCTGTGTGCTCGAGTCCCCGGACGCATCGCCGTTTTACAAACGACCGCTACGGCGCATCGTCATCGAGTTGATCCACAAAGTTGGCAGCCGTTTCTACAACACCAATGAACGTGTTGAACAAATCAGCCAGGTCCTTCGATGCGCCGCTACTGCTCGCATGGAATTCCAGTAGCCGTCCCAGTACGTCACGATCCAGAGACAGAACATTGGCAGCCGAATCCGCGGTCTCTCGCTCAGACACTGGCGTCAAGCCGGTCTTCAGGCTCACGGCAGCACCCAGCGCCGTAAAGAATGGAGCGACTCCGAATTCGACGGCCTTTTTCAACGCGTCGTCGTTGCCAGCGTTTCTTAAGAACACATTGCGCAGTCGCAGCAATAGATTGCACAGCTCCTGTTCGCATCGCAGTCGCAGGTGCTCAGTAGAAATCTCCAGCTCGGACAGCACATCACGTCCGGCCAGCAGAACATGGTGTGTCTGCATATCGAGAAACTTGATCGGAAAGATGTCAGTCGACGTCTGCAAGTCATGCAGGCTCACGACAAACGGAGCTGCCTGAATCGAAGCGATCGCTTTCTGAGTCACGTCGGAGATCTTTGAGAGGGACCGGACTGTGGCGTCCTGCAATACAACCAGTACCGGTACGGGAGTCTTCCCGAACTCGATGGACTCTCCCCTGGCGACAGCTCCGTAAATCGCGACCGACAGTAATTCGTCTCCCAGCGATGAACTCAGGTCGGCACAGAATTGCTCCAATCCGGATTGCAGATTCGCAGGCAACTGATCGTATGGGGTCTCGGGTGATGGCATGTGCGAAGTCCATGAGGGGTGCCGTGTCAGCGTGCAATGGACGTGGACTATGGAAGACCAGAGCCGGTTTCTGCAACTGCCGGCCAATAGCGCCGCGTAACGCAATTGCTTTCGCCCGGATCATGCATCGACCACACTTTCGACGACGTCATCGATCATCCTTCCCATGGAGTCACGTTCATGTCGCGTCCTGCTATCCACATCAGTCGCGTTGCCATTCTGGTTGCGTTCGTCGCGACCGTCGCTCGGTCGGAAGAACCTGCGAAGTTCTATGACCCGGTCGAGAAGAATATCGAAGGCTGGACGATCGCGGTCGACCCGCAACTGCTTTCCGAAGAGCATCGCGAGGTCGGCGAGAAGGCATTCAAGGCGCTGGCGAATCACCTGCAGCGAGTCGAATACATCGTGCCGGCCGATCGAGTTGCTCAACTGAAGAAGCTGCGCATCTGGATCGATCTCGACCATCCAAAGCTGAAGAACATGCAGTACCACCCTGGCAAGGGCTGGTTGACAGCGAACGGCCATGATCCACGACTCGTCAAGCACGTACACATTCCGGTCGCGCGACAGCTCTTCAATCGTCACACGTGGGCCAAGCATCCGTATGTGGTGCTGCACGAACTCGCACACTCGTACCACGACCAGGTGCTGAGCTTCGACCAGCCCGACGTCGTCGCGGCATTCGACGACGCCAAGGAAAAAGGCATCTACGAAGACGTGCTGCTGTACACGGGCCGGAAAGTGCGGCACTACGCACTCAGCAATCACAAAGAGTATTTCGCGGAATCCACGGAAGCCTACTTCGGAGTCAACGACTTCTACCCGTTCGTGCGAGCGGAACTGAAGGAGCATGATCCGACAATGTTCGGACTGCTGGAGAAAATCTGGGGCGAGGTGCGGTAGAGTCCTTGTGCGGAAGACATGCGCACGTTGAAAGCATCCCTCAACACGCACATCGCGTTGTGTTCCTGGTAGTAATTGGTCACGAAGATGTCGAGAGCGGCAATTCCATCAGCGTCGCGACATGGAATGCCCGTACAGGCTTGTGAGGCCCTTCCCGATCGACACCAACGCCGTGTAGTGTTGCAGACTCGACAAATTGAAGTGATCAGTTATCAGGACGACGATTGTTGAGATTGTAAGGACACAGCCGACTGACCGCAGGGTAAGCTCACGTCTCGTCACGAAGGCGATTTCGGAAGCTGAGACGACTGACCGCATCGACAATTGACGGGGTCCTGAAAACCGTATGAACGCCAGGATACGCCGACCGAACAGGCTGCTCGCCGCGACTGGCATTGTCGTTGTGCTTGGGTGCGTATTCTACACCTGGCACCAACTGACCGGCCGTTCGGATGGCGAACTGGTCTCGGATGCGCAAACGGCGATGACCGACGGCGATTTCCAGACAGCATATGAAATTGCCGCTTTGTTGCTGGAGAAGTCGCCGGATTCGCAGGAAGCCCTGAGTGTCGCCGGACGGGCGGCATTGCACCTGGGACGTTGCAGTGAGGCCGAGGAATTGCTCATGCGGGCGATCGAGGTCGATCCAGCAAATCGAGAGGCAAGACTGAGTCTCGTGTGGCTGCGCCGAGTGGAGGGTCGGTTCCGGGAGGTGCAACCTCACGCACTCGCACTGCTGCGTATGGGAGACACAGACATCTCCTATCTGCTTCCCTTAGCCGCACCTGATGCGCTTCGGCTCAGCGCCGCCGAATTTGAGCTTGCTGCAAGTTGTCGAGCGTTGGTGCCCGAAGATTCATTGCCGACACTTGGCTTCGCTCGCCATCACATGCAGGTTGGCGAGTTCGTTCGGGCGACAGCGCTTCTCAAGACAATCGTCAACGGGGAACCGCAGCAGGTCGAGGCACAGGCTTTACTGGGATCGGCTCTCCTTGAAATCGACAACGAGACAGAATTTCAGCGATGGCATCAACAGTTGCCGCCGTCGGCTGAGGAGCATCCTGAGATTTGGTTCCTGCGCGGTATTTGGGCTCGCTCGCACCAGCAACCGAGGGCCGCCATCCGCTGCTTCCTTGAGTCAATCACGCGTGATCCGAGCCATCGTCGAGCCCATTATCAAATCACTCAGACGATGACCGCTCTGGGGATGTCTGAAGCCGCAAAGGTGCTCACTGATCGATTCAAATTACTTGAAGAAGTCTCTCGGCTGGCTACGAAAGGCAACGACGGATCGGGGGGGCAATGGAACGCGACGATAATGCTCGAAATTGCCAGCCGGATGGAACATCTCGGACGGTTCTGGGAGGCGACCGGTTGGTACCGCGCCGCGATTGAGTTTGTCGGGGAGTCCCACCAGGCACAGCAACGGCTAAGCCACATCGCCGGGCAAATTACTCAGGACACACCATTGACACATCCTGCGTTTCACCCTGCCGGTCAAATGGATCTGTTGGAATACCCACTGCCAGACTGGGTCGCGGACGGTGCGCGTGAGTCAGCCGCGGCACAGCAGATGTCGCCTCAAACAACCGTGGCATTCGCGAACGAGGCCGCATCGGTGGGACTGAACTTCACGTACTACAACGATGCAAAGCCGGAGCTGGGGCGCGCTCGTATGTTCGACTTCAGCGGTGGCGGAATTGCCATTCTGGATTACGACGGCGATCTATGGCCCGACGTTTATCTGACTCAGGGCTGCGAGTGGCCACCGAAATCCAGTCGGCGACAGGATCGAGACAAACTCTTTCGCAATGTGAATGGTGAACGGTTTGAAGACGTCACTGAGGGCTGCGGTCTGGGAGATGAACAGTACAGTCAGGGAGTGACCGTTGGTGATCTCGACAACGATGGTTTCCCCGACCTGTACCTGGCTAATATCGGGTCCAATCGACTCTACCGAAACAACGGAGATGGCACGTTTACGGACGTCACAGCGGTGACCGGAACCGGTGGAACCGAATGGACAATGAGCTGTGTTCTGGCAGATATCAACGGTGATTCGCTGCCCGATATATATGAAGTCAACTACCTGACTGGTTCCGACATTTACGAGCGGCAATGCACACGTGACGGGTTGCCGGTCCAGTGTTCGCTGAACTACTTCCGGTCCGCGCAGGATCGTCTGTATCTGAATCTCGGCGACGCGGGCTTCAAAGATGTGACGGAAGAGGCTGGCGTCGCATTGCCTGAAGGGAAAGGCATGGGCATCGTGGCGGCCTCATTCGGGCCGTCTGAGCGTCCGTCATTGTTCATTGCCAACGACGACAAACCCAATTTCTTTCTCGTTGACAATCAACCGCAAAGCAGCGGGACTCCCCGGTTCGCAGACTTCGGCGCCGCTTCCGGACTGGCCTTTGATGACAAAGGCGCCACGCAGTCATCGATGGGGGTCGCCGCCGGTGACGTGAACAACGACGGACTGCTCGACATGTACGTGACCAACTTCACGAAAGAGCACAACAATCTTTACGTGCAGCAGGCGGCCAACGTATTTGAAGACAAAGCTCGCGATGCGCGACTGCCGACACCCACAGTGCGACAGATGGGCTGGGGCGCGCAGTTTCTGGACGGTGACCTGGATGGTCTACTCGACATCGTCGTTGCCAACGGTCACCTCGACGAGAACACGTCCAAGCCGGAACCGTATCGGATGCGAACTCAGTACTTCCGAAACCTGGGCGACAACCGGTTCGAGGAATCAGTACCGAACGGCGAGGACAGCTACTTTGGACAACCACACGTTGGCCGGGCTGTCGCCCGAATCGACTGGAACCGAGACGGCCTGAACGACATCTGCATCACGCATGTGGATTCGCCTGTCGCTCTGCTGACGAATCGGACAGTCGATGCTGGTCACTCTCTGACACTTCATCTCCGTGGAGTCACCTGCAACCGTGATGCCATCGGAAGCGTCATTCGAGTCACTTCAGGCAACCGGCAGTTCTACCGACATCTGATCGCGGGTGATGGTTTCCAGGCCAGCAACGAAAGAAAGACCGTCTTCGGCGTGGACGGCGTCGACACGGTCACGGTCTTCTGGCCGTCCGGAGTTGAGCAGGTCATTTCGAATCCGGCAGTAGACATCGAGTACATTGTCATCGAAGGACAGCAGCCCCATGAGGTCAGCGGCAGTCGATGACGGTGCGATTCCGGGAAGAGTTTGTGATCGTTGGTGTCTCGGATTCTCGCAGAACATCATCCGAGATAGAGTAGAGTCGTTGTGTTAACGAACTCACACGCCATTCAATCTGACTCCTGTCGATGTGCGGTATCAACGTATGCCTGAAGGCCGTAATCCCACGAATCAAGAGGAACTCAGGGCCTGGTCTGCCCGCTGGAAGCAGGTGTCCGACCGCCAGGCGCATGAGATTCAGAAGATGTCCGTCACTGACAAAGCGACAGTCGTATCCCGGTTGATGGGCACTCAAGTCTCCGACGAAACCACGGCGAAGCGGGAAGCGGAGGTCAAGGCGGTGCGTAGTCGCTGGGCCAGACTGAGAGAGCTGTATGGCATCCTCAAATGAATTGCCCACCCGCGTGTTGGAGACGGCAGCGGCTGTGACGCAGTGGCTGAACGCCAGTCACGTCGAAGGCGCGATCATTGGCGGTGTTGCCGTCAGCCTGCAGGCCGAACCACGATTTACGGCGGACGTTGACGTCGTCGTTTGGCTGGGGGATCTGGCATGCGACGATTTCCTGGCCGCGGGGGACGAATACGGCATCACACCCAGAATTGCTGACGCGATCGATTTCGCGCGTGAAAGCCGCGTCCTGCTGCTCAGACACGAACCGACGGATACCCCCCTCGACGTTTCGCTGGGTGGACTTCCATTCGAATTTGAGGCGATCACGCGAGCGGGTTTGCACCAGTTGGGCCAGGTGAATATCCGACTGGCCGGTCCCGAAGACTTGATGGTCATGAAATCGGTCGCCGGGCGTGCTCGTGACCACGCTGACATCGAGAGTTTGCTGATCGCATTTCCCAATGCGGACCTCGATCGCGTTCGCCACTGGACACGCGAGTTCGCCGGGTGTGATCTCTCTGAGGCGACAACACGTGGGAGTTTTGAGTTGGTTTTCTTCGGCTTTTGCCGTGAGTTGAAGTGGTCTTGGAGAAAGCGGCGTCCTTTGCGATCCTGATTTCTGAACGGG
>Ga0114996_10002020_pt1 | contig 26608 bp, 22 predicted proteins | sample ArcticOcean_MG_C_4_FD_87039 | JGI IMG/M metagenome (GOLD analysis project Ga0114996, IMG submission 87039) | Marine microbial communities from western Arctic Ocean - ArcticOcean_MG_CB4_134 | ecosystem: Environmental > Aquatic > Marine > Oceanic | place: Arctic Ocean: Canada Basin | collected... | reverse complement strand
CCCAATTGTGGATCGTTTGAGCCGTCGGCTCGAACTCTTTACTCAGCTCCTCAGCTGTGCGTCCTGCCTTGACCAACTGCACCATCTGTTGCCAAAACTCCGGCGGATACGCCGGTCTTGTTCCGGGCATCGTGGACTCCTTTCTCTCTCAAGAGACTAGGTGTCCACCCTACGGGGTCAACTCCACTTCACGCGAAAGCGTCCGAGTCCCGGAAGGCCCCAGGAGCAGTCGTAGTCCGTGAGCTCGTCGATGCGGGAGCGGTCCTTTTCGTGCGGAATCAGTTTCACCGCCAGCTCGGTGACTTGAGCGTGTGAAATTTTCTGCTCGGTAAGCGGGATCAGCGCACCGTTCAAACGGGCTCGGACGGAGTCTCCCGCCTTGATGTGGATATCACTCGCGCCATCCCCTATCGCCTTCTTGAAAATTTCGTTCATCAGCGTCGCCACCTTCGGAAATCGGCCATCGAACTGGAGTACAAACCTCCTCGAAGTTGTGCACTCACAGGGCCGAACGCCAACACAATCCCATGCGGCTGCGCGCCTCGTCGAGCGTCTCGCGGGCTACAGCGCGAGCCCTTTCCGCTCCGGCCTCCAACACGTCGCGAACTTCAGCGGGGTGTGCTCTCAAGTACTCGGCGCGATCACGGAAAGGAGCGAACTCCCGGGTGAGGCTGTCGGCGAGGATTCGCTTGCAGTCGACGCACCCCCGCGTGCCGGCTCTACACTGCTCCTCGATGTCCGGAATAAGGGAGGCGTCCGTGACGAGCTGATGCAGCGTGAACACGTTGCACACCTCGGGGCGGCCCGGGTCGTCACGGCGTACGCGCTGCGGGTCGGTCACCGCAGTCCTGACTCGCTGCCACACTGCGTCCTCGTCCGCAAGAATACCCACCGTATTTCCCAACGACTTGCTCATTTTGGCTTCGCCGTCGAGCCCTTTGATCCGACCGACCTCAGGGATGATCGCGCCGGGCTCGGGAAAGTATTCGCCGTACCTTGCGTTCCACTTCCGGGCGATGTCCCGGGTGAGCTCGAGATGTTGCCTCTGGTCCTCGCCCACAGGCACGGCGTCTGCCCGATAGATGAGAATGTCCGCCGCTTGAAGAACTGGATAGTTGAGCAAGCCAACGGGGATCGAATCGTAGCGCTGAGATTTGTCCTTGTACTGTGTCATCCGTTCGAGGTCACCGACCGGAGCCACCGTATTAAAGAGCCAAGCCAACTCGAGGTGTTCCGGCACGTCGGACTGAACGAAAAGCGTGCACCGCTCCGGATCGACCCCCACGGCCAGCACGCTGATCGCCATGTTGAGCGTCCGGGTCGGGAGGTCGGCTGGGTCGCCGTCCCCGAGAATCGCGTGCTGGTCCACGATGGCGTAGAAGCACTCGAATTCGTCCTGCATGTGCACCCACTGCCGGAGAGCCCCCAGGTAGTTGCCAAGGTGAACCTCGCCCGTGGGCTGAATCCCACTAAGGACTCTCTTGCGTGCCGATCCGTCGCCATTTTCGATCATGGCATAATTTACCCGCCGCCTACGGCGATGTGAATGTTCCTACACCAAGTCGGGTCGACGCAGATGAGCCGACCCGCTACCCTCGAGTTATGACGAATTCTCTGGCCGCATGTCTTGCGACGGCGCGGGAAGCAGCCGACGCCGCCGCCGCTGTCCATCAGGACCACGCCACATCGATCGGGATTGCCGACGCCGAGGAAAAGGGCCGGGCCGACTACGTGTCGGCGACGGACCTGGCCGCCCAAGCAACCTGCGTCGCCATCATCCGCGCGAACCATCCGGGGCACGCGATCGTAGCGGAAGAAAGCGATCAAGGGGATCCAGGGGGCATACCGGTACGGGGGCCGGTTTGGATCATCGATCCGTTGGATGGCACGACGAATTTTCTGCATGGTCATCCTATGCACGCCTCGTCGGTCGCCCTGGCAATCGACGGCGTCCCTCAAGTCGGCGCGGTTTCGTGCGCGCCCATGGGAGAGCGCTGGTGGGCGGCGCGTGGTGGCGGCGCCTGGAAAAATGGGAGTCGAATTCGAGTGTCCAGCGTCGAAGGGACACATCGGGCGCTGATCGGCACGGGCTTCCCCTTCAAGACCGAGCACCTTCTCCGAGAACATTCGGATCAGTTGGTCCGCGTACTGAAGTCCACAGGGGGCGTCCGGCGTGGGGGCGCAGCCGCCATCGACCTCTGTTATCTCGCCGAGGGACGGTTCGACGCCTTCTGGGAGTTGTTCCTGAATCCCTGGGACTTCGCGGCGGGGTGGGTAATCATCGAGGAGGCGGGAGGGGTGGTGGGCCGGGTGGAGGGGGGCGCGCTCCGTCTCTCATCCGGCACGATCATCGGAGCCAATTCGCTCGCCATGAAGCAGGCACTCCACGAGCTGATTGGGTAACCGACCGCAAGCCGTCAAAAAAACGGCCGTGTGGGCTCGGACCTACCGAGCCCACACGGCCCACCTCGCGCCTCAGGCCCTCTCACAGACGCCCGATCCGCCGATCGTTACTTCTTCTTTCCCTTGATCTCGATCGTGCGGCTCTTGGCCTCTTCGGCCTTCGGCATCCGAACCGTAAGGACGCCGTGTTCGAAGTCCGCCTGAATGGTATCGGCCTGTACCGAACGTGGGGGGGTGAAAACCCGCTGGAAGCTTCCGTACCGCCGCTCCCAACCGTGATGCCGCTGCCCGTCGGCTCCCTCTTCGCGCGCCTCCCGCTTCTCCCCGCGTATTGTTAGGATATTGTTCTTGATTTCGACGCTGACGTCCTCTTCCCGGATACCCGGGAGTTCTGCGGTTAGCAGGAGTTCGTCGGCCGCTTCCTCCACATTAACGGCAGGAATCCAGTTGCCCGGTGGCTCTGGTGTATCCCAGGCACTCCCGAAAACTCGGGACAGGCGGTTTGAAAAATCGAATTCGGGCCACGCCGCGAAGGCGGATCTGGGTTGATATCTCACGAGTGCCATTGGATGGCTCCTTACAGGTTGGTTGATACAGATTTCTTTGTGTAGGCCTGCCCACTAAACTTCCACAGAGATTCGGGGCGTTCGATCGCACCCGGACTTCGGTCGCCATGAGGTGCAGGAGCCGTGCCATAGGTGAGGGCCGTCAAATGTGTCAAATTATCACAGGACAAAGACTTACGCCCATCCGAAGATGTCGAATTGGCGCCTTTGTGAGCGACAACCTGTCGCTTTGGCGTACGCCGCAACCGAGGTGAAGTAGAGGAGAGGAAAGTTGGACGATCGTGTTGAAGTGGGCGTGCTCGGCGCGACAGGCGCCGTGGGCCAGAGGCTCATCCGTTTGTTGGAGGATCATCCCTGGTTCCGCCTAGCCGAAGTCGCGGGTTCCGCAGCCTCAGCCCGGAAGACCCTCGCGGACCGCATAGGAGCGGGTGCGGACGGGCTTTCCCGGACGACGGCGGGACTCCGGCTGCAGGACCCGGACGGCGCCTGGGCGTCGTCAATTCTGCTGTCGGCCCTGCCCTCCGGACCAGCGCGGGAGTCGGAGATCAAACTGGCGGAAGCCGGCCACTTGGTCGTCAGCAACGCCTCGGCCCATCGGATGGGCGAGACCATTCCGCTCGTCATCCCGGAGGTCAACGGCGACCACCTCGACATGGTCGCTAGTCAGCCGTGGGAGGGGGGCCTCGTCACGAACCCCAACTGCGCCGCCGTGGGCCTCGTAATGGCCCTCGCCCCCCTCCACGAGACCTTCGGGGTCGAGAGCGTAATTACGACGTCGTTTCAAGCGATCTCCGGCGCGGGTCTTCCGGGCCCTCCCGCTGCCATCATGGTGGACAACGTGATTCCCTTCATCGACGGAGAGGAGCACAAGCTCACTTGTGAACCCCAGAAAATTCTCGGGACGGTCACGGCGAAGGGCTTGGAGCCGGCGGCCTTCGCGGTGAGCGCTTCGTGCACGAGGGTGGCCGTTTTGGACGGGCATCTCATGGCGGTGTCGGTCGGATTAACCGGCCGCCCGGCCGTCGAGGACGTGGCCGCGGCTCTCCGGGACTATCAGGGCCTAGACGTTTGCAAGGATCTCCCCAGCGCGCCGGAGCACCCGTTGCAGGTGCTCACGCAGGACGACCGCCCTCAACCGCGTCTCGATCGCGACCTGGGGCAAGGAATGACCGTTTCGGTCGGTCGCATCCGGCCTTGTGAGGTACTGGACGCGAAATTCTTCGTTCTGAGTCATAACCTGGTCCGTGGAGCAGCCGGCGCGGCGCTCCTCAATGCAGAACTCTGCCACGCCCAGGGCATCGCACGGAGCGGGTGATGACGGATCGACCGCTCCTCACCGAAGTCTGTGCCACGACGGGGCCCGAGGACTTCGAGCCACACCAGACTCTGGACGGGGTCCGGGCGACGATGCCGAGCGTACACAAATTCGGTGGCACTTCGGTGGACGGGGCCGAACGGCTCAAGGCGCTGGCGGCCATCATTCGAGACCAAAAGGATGGTTCCGTGGTCGTCGTATCCGCCATGGCGGGCGTCAGCAACGAGTTGAGCCGGCTCGCCGAGGCCACGACGGTTCCTGACGACGCCCCCGAGGCGCCCCTTCTTTCGGCCACATTGGAGGCGTTGAGACAAAGGCACCTGCACACGCTCGACATGATCGTGACAGAAGAGGCCGCCCGCGTCCCCTTCCGCGCTCGCATCGACGAGATCTTCGACGCAGCTGGCCGGCTTCTCGACGAGGGCCCGAGCGGCGAAGCCGGACGCTTCGGAGACCAGCTCATGGCGGCCGGAGAAGACTTGGCTGTCGAGTTGACCGTGGCTGCACTCCAGGCCGAAGGCATTTCGGGTGTCGTTCTGAACGCACGGGATATCGTTTGGACCAACGCGGACTTCGGCGCGGCGGTACCAGACTTCGAGTCTATCCACAGATTGGCCCCGAGCCGGATCTTGCCTCTCGTCAACGAGGGTCGCGTGCCGGTCATCCAAGGATTTGTCGGGAGCGAAGCGGGTGGGGCCACGACAACGCTGGGACGCGGCGGATCCGACTTCACGGCCACCCTGTTGGGCGCCGCTTTGGGTTCCCCCGAGGTGATTCTGTGGACCGACGTCGATGGTATCCACTCGGGAGACCCCGGTTTGGTGGGGGAGTCCAGCGTGGTCCGGGACGTAGGATCCGAAGAGGCGGTCGAGCTCTCCTACTTCGGAGCACGGGTCATTCACCCGGCCGCCGCCAAGCACGCGATCGCCAGCGATCTACCACTTCGGGTCAAGAATTCGTTCGCACCGGAGCTGCCGGGCACGCTGATCCACTCCCATCGGGACGCGGCGCCGGCGTTTGCGGCGGTCGCGCACAAGACGGACGTCGCCCTGATTCGTGTGAGGGCTTTTCCAACGGCTCTCTCGTACGGGTTTCTGGCGAGGGTGTTCGGTGTGTTAGGTCGCCACGGAGTGCCCGTCGACCTCGTATCGACCTCCCATAGCATTACGGCGTTTACCGTCAATCGGGACGAGGACCTCAGCGCGGTCCGCCGTGCGCTTTCGGTTTTTTCAGACGTCGAGGTGCTGAAAGATGTATCCACGGTCACGGTAGTCGGACGAGGCTTGCTCAGAGAGCCTGGTATGGACGCCCTCGTTTTCTGGGCTGTGGAAAAGACGCCGGTCTACCTGATTTCCCAGGCTTCAGACGTCAGCATCAGCTTCGTAGTCGACGAGGCCGAGGCGCCCGAACTCGTACGCAGGCTCCATCTCTCACTCATCGAGTTGAAGCAGGACGGCCAGCAGGAAGACATGGCGGAGCGAGACGGGCGGGACGGAGGAAAGGCCTCATGAAGCTGGCTTTGGTGGGATACGGTAAAATGGGTCGTACGGTCGAGAAGCTTGCCGCGGAACGAGGCCACGAGGTGGTCGCCAGGATCGATCCCGTCCTCGAAACGTCCGACATCGATGCCGACACGTTGTGTGGTGCGGACGTCGCCATCGAATTCACAGTTCCAACTTCAGCCTTTGACAATATCTCGGCGCTCGCAGCTGCCGGTGTGGATACCGTGGTGGGGACCACTGGATGGCAGGACCGCCTGGACGAGGCCAGCGCAACCGTGACCGAAGCCGGCACCGGGATGCTCCACGCCGCGAATTTCTCGCTGGGTGTACACCTTTTCCTGCGCTTGGCCAGAACGGCCGCCCGGGTGGCCAATACGCTCACCGAGTACGACGTCCACGTCCGTGAAGCCCACCATCGGCACAAAGTCGACCACCCCAGCGGAACCGCCATTACCCTTGCGGATATCTTGATCGAGGAGTTGGCCCGGAAAGAGAGTTGGGCCGCGACCCTACCGGAGGGTGGCCCGCATCCCCAGGTTCTTTATGTGGCCAGCGAACGAGTCGGTGAAGTCGCTGGATCGCACGTCCTCGGCTTAGAGGGCCCCGACGACCGCATCGAGCTACGCCACGAAGCTCGCACGAGAGCGGGTTTCGCGAGGGGCGCGGTCGTCGCGGCCGAGTGGCTTCGGGGAAGGTCGGGTGTGTTTACGTTGGACGATATGTTAGCTGAGGCCTTCACTTCTTCAACCGCCTTGTAGGCCTACGAACATGGAAAACACCGTGTTTTCAGGTACCGGCGTGGCCCTGGTCACTCCCTTCCGCGCCGACGGATCGATCGACGTGGAAGACCTCCGCAAACACGTCGAGTTCCAGATCGAGGGTGGCGTGGGCGTCATGGTTCCTGGCGGAACGACTGGCGAAGGAGCGACGTTGTCGAGCGACGAGCAGGCACTGGTGATCCGCACCACGGTCGAAGCTACCCGAGGCAGGGTGCCGGTCCTCGCTGGGGCCGGAGGAAGCGATACGGCAGACGTCGTGCGAAAAGCCCTGGCGGCCCGCCAAGCGGGAGCCGACGGTATTCTCTCGGTCAGCCCTGCTTACAACAAACCAACTCAGCGTGGGCTCATCGAGCACTACCGAGCGGTCGCTGGGGCCGTGGACTGCCCCGTGATCATCTACAACGTCCCGGGTCGGACTGCATCCAACGTTTTACCCGAGACCGTGCTCGCTCTAGCGGGGATCGAAAACATCGTTGGTGTGAAAGAGGCCTCGGGGGATGTGGAACAAGTCATGACGCTGATCCGCGAAAGGCCGGACGGGTTCACGATCCTTTCGGGCGACGACGCGCTCACGTTTCCGCTGCTCGCTTTGGGGGCCGATGGCGTGATCTCCGTCGTCGCGAATTTGGCGCCCGGGTTGGTGTCACAGATGGTTGAGAAGGCGCTCGGCGGTGACTTCGATGGCGCTAGAGCGTTGCACTACCGGCTGCTTCCGTTGATGCGTGCCCTGTTCATCGAAACGAATCCGATTCCCGTCAAGGCGGCCCTCGAAATCATGGGACGAAGACGGGCCCATTTCCGCCTGCCTCTCGTTCGGCCCACATCCGAAGTGGAAGAGTTCCTTCGGCGGGCGCTTGCCGATGCGGGCCTTTTAAACCAGGAAGCCAGGACGTGACCGAGCCAGCAGAAAATCTCGACGACCTCACGGAGAATCTCGACGAGCTCGAGACCCAGATCCTCCGCTTCTCTCAAGAGGGGCCGGAGGCGAACCCGACGGCCGCAAGAAACGCCGTCACGAGCCTCATGGAAGCCCTCACGCGCGGCTCCGTGCGCTCCGCTAGGAGGGTCGGGGACGAATGGCAGGCCGTCGAGTGGGTCAAATCAGGCATCCTACTCGCCTTCCTCATCGGCGAGGTCCAAGAGTTTTCCGCCGCCCCTGCTTCCTTTTTCGACAAGGACACACTGCCTCTTCGCGGCACGCGGGGTATCGAAGAGAACATCCGCATCGTACCCGGTGGAACGTCCGTCCGGGCAGGTGCTTTTCTGGGCAGGAACGTGATCATCATGCCACCGGCTTATGTGAACGTGGGGGCTTACGTGGGCGAGGGCACGATGATCGACTCCCACGCCCTGGTCGGATCGTGTGCTCAAGTAGGCCAACGGGTGCATCTGAGCGCTGGCGCTCAGCTCGGTGGCGTCCTGGAACCCGTCGGGCTGCGCCCCGTAATCGTCGAGGATGACGCAATGATCGGCGGCAACGTCGGTGTCTTCGAAGGGACCCTCGTAGGAGCGCGGGCCGTGTTGGCCCCCGGGGTCCAGCTCACGTCCTCGACAACCGTGTACGACCTCGTACGGGGGGAAACTTACCGGGGTGCTCCGGGACGCCCGTTGAGCATCCCGAGGGGTGCGGTCGTGGTGCCCGGCTCACGTGAGGCGTCGGGACCGTTTGCCCACGAACATGGCATCCATCTCTATGCCCCGATCATCGTAAAATACCGCAACGCTTCGACGGATGCCGCAACGGCGCTCGAACAGGCGCTCCGCTGAGTTTGATCGACCTCATCTTCTAATCGAATATGCGTAGAAACCTTCTTCACGTCGGGGCCGCGAACCTCAAGTACGAGATCCGTGAGATCGTCGTTGCGGCTCATGAGCTCGAACGGTTGGGCCTCGAACTCACCTGGGAAAACATCGGGGATCCCATTCAAAAGGGAGAAGCGCCTCCCCAGTGGATCCGCGACACGATTTCGGAACTCGTCCACGAAGCCCCGTCCTGGGCGTACTGCGACACCCAAGGTGTGGCCTCGACGCGGGAATTCCTTGCGGAGGAGGTCAACCGACGGGACGGTGTCCGTGTTTCTCCGGACGAGATCATGTTCTTCAACGGCCTCGGCGACGCCGTGGCAAAAGTGTACGGCTTTCTCAACCGGGAGGCCCGCATCCTCGGGCCGTCACCCGCGTACAGTACCCACTCGTCGGCCGAGGCGGCGCACTCCGGCTACGGCCACGTCACGTATGATCTCGACCCACACAACGGGTGGATGCCGGACGTCGATGACATCCGAAAAAAGGTGCAATACAACGATTCGATCGCCGGCATTCTGCTACTGACCCCCGACAACCCAACCGGGGCGGTCTACCCCCGCGACATCCTGGAGCAAATCGCCGCCATCGCCCGCGAGCACGACGTATTTTTGATCGCGGACGAGATCTACGCCAACATCGTGTACAATGGTGCCGGCCGTCTTCACATGAGCGAGTGGATCGGCGACGTCCCCGGCATCGCCATGCGGGGGATCAGCAAGGAATTTCCGTGGCCCGGAGCACGTTGTGGCTGGCTGGAGATCCTCAACAAACGCAAAGACGACAATTTCGCTCGGTACGTCGACAGCCTGCTCGCTGCGAAACGCCTAGAGGTATCCTCCACGACACTCCCTCAGATGTCGATTCCTCGCATCATGGGAGACCCACGCTATCCCGAACACCTCGAATCACGCGCGCGGATGTTCGCAGGAAGAGCCGACCAAATGAGTGACGTGTTCGCCGATTGCGAACACATCATCCTGAACAAACCGGGCGGCGCCTTCTACTACACGGTCATGTTCAAGGACGGGCTGCTCGACGACAGCCAATCTCTTCCCATCGAGAATCCACAGATAAGAGAGGTCATCGAACGCATGACGCAGGGCGTAGAGCCCGACAAACGCTTCGTCTACTACTTGATGGGAGCCACGGGCATCGTGGTGGTTCCACTTACCGGCTTCCAGTGCGCTCACCACGGGTTCCGTGCGACGCTCCTCGAAGCGGATGACAACAAACGAGCGTGGATTCTCGATACGCTCCGAAGCGCCATCGATCAGTATTTAGCCAGTTCTTAAGGAGGGGTCTGAAGGGACACGAGGCCCATCGCGAGCGAGCACGCCCCCCTCGCCCCGTCCAAGGCACGCTCTTGAAGTCGACAGGGCAGTCGTTCGAGCGCCTTGATTACACGTGACCTGAGCGGTCCATTTTCGTCGATGAGCCCCCCGGCGAGGGCTACTTCGGGCTCACTAGTCCACGGGTCTAGGCGCCGAATGAGGGTCCGGACGTGCCCCACCAACTCACGCACGGCGCTATCGATCACGACCTGTGCGACTTCGTCACCGGCCTCGGCCCGGTCGAGAACCAGCGGGACCAACGAAGCGACATCGGCCTTCTTCGCCGTCGCGATCCACCTGATCAAGTCCATCGGATCCGCCACGCCTACGGCCTCCAGCAGCGGACCCCGAAGATCGGTGGTCTCGCCACGACCGTCCTCGCTACGAACGAGCGCGCGGAGAGCAGCCATGCCAATGCCGTAGCCGCTTCCTTCATCTCCGAGTAACGCGCCCCATCCACCTACTCGAATCTTCGCTTCGCCCGCTCCACGGCCGAACCCTATGGAGCCCGTGCCCGCGATCAACAAGATTCCGGGACCGGACGGAAACGCATCGTGGAACGTCGCCTCGGCGTCGGCCCCGACGGCCGTACGCGAAGACAATCCTGCCTCACCAAGAGCGGTCTCCACCGCACCCCGGGTCGGCTCGGCCCCCGCCCCGGCGATCCCCGCCCACAGGCCGGCCACGGGCAAGTCCACATCAGCCTTCTCCGCGGCTTCACGGCAAAGCTCCTCGATCACACCCAGCGTCGCCTTCGGGTTCGCCGGATCAACGACCGTCGCCGAACCTTCAGCGCGTGCCAGCTCAACGCCCGATGCGTCGGCGACCGCCACCCTTGTGCGGGTCCCGCCGCCGTCGATACCCAAGAAATAATTCATCTCTGCTCCCTCGCGCCCCGCCCCAATGCCGAACCGACAACCACCGTCACGGCCGTTCCGATCGGAACGTACCACGGCCACGCGACGTCCGCCCGTGCGAATACCCAAATGGCCGTAACCAACCCGATGCCCGAGATCATCCCCACGATGGCGCTACGTTGGTCGGCCCTTCGCGAGCGGACGGCCAGAACGAAGGTCCCGAGGAGGCCCCCGTAAACCATCGATGCGATAGCCAGCGCCACTTCGACGGCGGCGTTCCCCTCACTGAGAGGAATGAACAACACCCCACCACCCACCAGAAGCGTAGCCCAGATCAGGGTAAACAGCTTCCCCGCTCTCAGCGTACGTGCTTCATCGCCCTCCGCCCCGGCCAGTGGCGCCCAAAAATCATACGCGGTGGCCGACGCCAGCGAGTTGATCGACGAAGAAAGAGACGACATCGCGGCGGCAAACACCCCCGCAACGAGGAGACCGCTGATCCCCGCGGGGAGTTCCTCCACCACGAAGCGAGCGAAAATTTCGTCGCTCGTGGCAAACGTTCTGCCTTCGTAGAAGCCCCACAGACCGAGGCCCACCAACAAGAACAGTAAGAACTGACCGATCACGACCACCCCGCTTCCCACGAGTGCCTTCTTGCTTGAGGCGAGATCGCGACACGTGAGCAGACGTTGGACGATGAGTTGATCCGTGCCGTGCGACGCCATCGTGAGAAAGCCACCGCCGAGGACGCCCGCCCAAAGTGTATACGGCACCGCGAAATCGAGAGACAGGTCCAGGAAGACCAACTTGCCCGCTTCGCTCGCGTCACCGAGAATGCCCGCCCAGCCGCCCGGCACGAAGAACTGCAAAGCGGTCATAGCCACCGCGGCCCCCAGCAGGTATAGACCCATCTGAAGCGCGTCCACCCAGACGACCGCTTTGATTCCCCCGAGGTACGTGTACACGAGCGTAAGCGCCCCGATCACGACGATCGAAACCGGATAGTCCCACCCCGTCACCAGGGCCAACGGGATCGCCGTTGCGAACAGCCTCACCGAATCGGCAAGAAGCCGGGTAACCATAAAGACTGCCGATGCGAACCGCCGCGCGCCCTGCCCAAAACGTTCCTCCAAAAGCGCGTACGCCGTGTTCAACTCGCCTCGGTAGTAGGCCGGAAGCAGAAACACCGACACGACTACCCGACCCGCCAGGTACCCGAACGTCAGTTGCAGAAACCCGAGCGTACCTAGATAAGAAACACCGGGAATGCTCAGGAAGGTGAGCGTACTCGTCTCGGTGGCGACCACCGAAAGCATGACCGCCACCCAAGGGAGGTCCCGATTCCCGAGGAAGTAGTCCTGCCCGCCCTTCTGCCCGCGTCCCAGCCAGGCCCCCCACGCAGTGACGCCCGCGAGGTAGACAATCAATACGCCGAAGTCGAGCGGAGTGAAGGCGTTCAGGCTTCAACCCCCTTCGCGGCGAGGAACTGGCAAGTCAGTGATAGCCTGCGCCGCCAAGTCATGGACCCCACGACGAAGAGGCACGTGTTTGTCATTGTCTCGGGTGGGATTCACGCGGTTGGTCAACAACACGACGAACAGGTCGAGTTCTGGATCGATCCAGATCGATGTTCCAGTGAAGCCGGTATGCCCGAACGCACTACGCGTGAAGTAGTCGCCGGCGGACGATCGACCGTCCGGTGTGTCCCAGCCCAACGCACGGGACGCCTGGGAGTCGAATTTTCTGGTGAACTCCCGCACCGTCTCTTCGGACAGGAACTGCACGGGGTCGGAAACGCCGGAGGCACAAATCGATTCCTTCCCAGCGTTGGTATCACACCCAGCCACTCGCCCGCCATCGAGCAGCGTTTGCGCCAGAACGACGAGGTCGGAAACACTGGAAAAAAGGCCTGCGTGCCCGGAGACCCCGCCGATCGCATAAGCGTTCTCGTCGTGCACGACACCGTGGACGTGCGTGTTTCGGAACTCGGTGTCGACCTCCGTCGGCGCGATCCGGGCCCGGAGCGCCGCCGGTGGACGGAACCGTGTTTCGTTCATTCCGAGCCGGTCCCACACACGCTCATCGAGAAATTCGTCGAGCGCCTGGCGGCTCACACGCTCGATGATAAAAGCCAAGGTCATGAATCCGATGTCGGAGTAGACCGTTTGCGTACCAGGTTCGTACTCCAGCTCCAACGCGCCAATGGCCGTGCGGTACGCATCCTCGCCGGACATCTCGAGGAAGAATCGTCGGAACGGGGGCAGACCCGCGCGGTGCAGGAGAAGGTGGCGCACCGTCACGTTCTCTTTGGCCGGGTCCCCGGTCGCCCACCACGGAAGGTATTCGACGACCGGGGCATCGAGATCCAAGAGCCCGTCCTCCACCAACAGCATGGCCGCCGTGGTGGTCCCCAAGACTTTGGTGAGCGACGCGAGATCGTAGAGCGAACGGGTGTCGGCGGGGCCTGCGGACGCCGACCAATCCAACTTGCCGTAGCCGCGGAAACGCACCAAGCGACCGTGCCGTGCGATGGCCAGAACCGCCCCCGGCGACGCCGAGTCGGCCAGGGCCTCGTCCACGAGGGCGTCGAGTTCTCCGAGTCGGTCGGCGTCCATGCCGACCGTGGCCGGATCCACCTCCATCAACGACTGTGTGACGTCCGACAACTCCGTGACGTCCGACTGATCGGATAAGGCCGAGCGTCTGAGTCCGTCACCTATTCCGTGTAACGGCGGGATGGACACGGGCAGGCGTCCGCTGATCGCCGCTTGGCCGAATAGTGCCCGGGCCGCTGCGCCTTGTGAGACACTGTGGGCTCCCCAAGCGATCAGATACCCGGGTGATTCCGGCAAAGCCGCTAGGAGATAAGGATTCCCGAAAGAGATCACCAACATCGGCCGTTCCGGCCCCAAACTGGCGATAAAGTCCGCCATGTCCTCGGACACAGAAACGTCTCCCGTGCCCGAAACTGGGGGCACATAAACGCTCACGATCACGAGGTCGGCCTCAGCCGCAGACGCCCTGACGGAGTCGTAGACCTCGGGTCGCGTTTCCGGCCCGACCCGAGCTCGGCTGACCCTCTGGACCATGCTCGCGAGCGTAGGGTCGAACGTGTTGCCGGCGGTCAGATCGTCCGTGCGTGCGTACGTCAGGGAAAAGATCTTCTTCGTGCTCATCGAATCCACCGGGATGACGGCGTCCCGATCGCGGAGCAACGTGATGGACCGGGTCGCTACGGTGTCCGCAAAGGCCAAGTGCGCCGCCGTCCCCACCAAGTCGTCCACGGCGTCGAGATCGACCATCCGCCCGACGTGCAACCCGGATCTAGCCTTGGTCTCGAGCACCCGACGCGCCGACGCGCGAATCCTTTCGGGAGCGAGGCGCCCCGCGCTCACCGCTGCCATCACGGCATCGATGGCCTCCGTCACATCGGTCGGCATGAGTAGCACGTCGCTGCCCGCCTCCAGGGCCAGCACCGACACCTCCCCGGTGCCGTAGCGCTCCGAAAGCGCTCCCATGACGAGCGCGTCCGTGAAGAGGAGCCCCTCAAAGCCCATGTCGCCCCGCAAGAGGTCGGTCATGATGCGCGCATCGAACGTGGCCGGTGGTCCCTCCAGTCCTTGCACTCCGGACACGACCACGTGGGCGGTCATCACCGCGTCCACGCCTCGGTCGACGGCTTCACGGAAAGGCACGAGCTCCAATGCGTTGAGCCGATCCCAATCGGCCGGAACAACGGGGAGCCCGACGTGGGAATCCGTCTGGGTGTCACCGTGTCCGGGGAAGTGCTTAGCGGTCGCCAGGACTCCGCCCTCGTGAGAACCCTCGATGAATGCGACGCCGAGCCGTGCCACGGCCGCGGGATCTTCCCCGAAAGAGCGTGTGTTGATCACCGGGTTTTCCGGATTGGAGTTCACGTCCAAAACCGGAGCGAAGTTGAGGTGCAGTCCGACCGCTTTGGCCTCCAACGCAGTAATCCGACCGTACTCCCGCGCAAAGCGCTCATCCCCGATGGCCCCGAACGCCATCGTGGGCGGGAAGCTGGTTCCGCCACCCTGCGGAAGAAGCGACGGCAGCGCATACGAATGGTTGATCCGCATGCCCGGTCCTCCGTTTTCAAAATCGGAGGTCACCAACAGAGGGACCGTGGACCGCGCCTGTAGTTCGTTGATTTTGGCCGCGTACGAGTGCGGGAGCCCGATCGACAGATAGATGCCGCCGATCTCGTCGTCCTCCACCCACCCCGCCCACTCCAGAAACTCCTCGCTACTGGTGGACGCGTACGATCCCGGCAGCCACTGGATCACGAGCTGGGCGACCTGTTGGCGGAGCGACAACGAAGCCAGAGTCTCCGCCACCCATCGCTGGGCGTCGGGCCCCAGAGGGGTTCTGCCGGGCGTCACTGGTCCGGCCGCGTCGTCGGATCCCCCACCCCCTCCGGTCGCAGGGTCGGATCCGCCATTCTCGGCGACCGTCGTGCCGTTCGACGTGGACACCTCCGAGGCCGGACTCGAGGAGGAAAGGCCACTCGACTCCCCGATGCCTGACGAACCACACCCACTCGACCAAAAAACTGCCAGAATCGCCGCGAACGCGAACGTCCTACCCGCCACTGCGGCTCGCCTTGAGAGGTATCTGGATGCCATCACCCACCGCAAAGAATGGATCCATTCCAGTCGGGGTTCGGCCGGTAATCGCGATCCCGCCGAATAACGCGTCCGCCGCCGCTTCCTGACTGTAATCCGAAGAACTCCACGCCAACATGTACGCCTGCGCGTCGGGAAACATCGAGATCAAGTATGGATTCCCGAAGGAGATCACGACGTGGGTGATATTTCTGTTGGCAAGCTCGTTCACGAATTCCACAGTGGCGTCGGGAAGCTCGACCCGTCCGGCGAAGTTCGAGTAGACGGACACCACCACCAACCCCGACTGCCCGGCCCGAGTGAGCAGATCCTCATACGCCTCCGCATTCGTCCTCTCATCGACGGTTCTGGCCACCAGCCTGGGATACGTACCCCGCAACCGCCGGTCGAAATACCGACCCGACAGGACCTGCCCCGGATTCCGGAAACTCACGGACAGCACCCGGGCGCTACGAGTCCCCCGAAGGGGCAATAGGTTACGTGTGTTCTGGATCAATGTGATCGAACGTTCAGCAACCTCGCGCGCCATTTCCATATGCTCAGGCACGCCCACCACTTCAGGAATCATTTCGAGTGGGACGGTTCGCTCCTCGGCCAGACCCAACTTCTCCTTGAGGCGCAGCAGCCTGCCGACCGACTCGTCGAGGCGGGCCTCGGTCAGCCGCCCCCCATCGACCGCTTTGACGATCGCGTCGATGGCCTGCTTCACGTTTGCCGGCATGACGATGACGTCGGCTCCCGCCAGCACCGCCCGAACGGCTGCCTCACCACGAGGATAGAGCCGATTGACGGCCGCCATGTCCATCGCATCGGTAAAGATGATCCCCTCGAATCCCAGCTCGGACCGAAGGAGGTCCGTGAGCATCCGGCCGGACAGAGTCGACGGCATCGCCTCCCCGGTGATCGAAGGCACCGCGATGTGCGCCGTCATGATTCCCTGAACGCCCGCATCGATCGCCGCGCGGAAGGGCACCAACTCAATGGCGTCGAGCCGCGCACGGTCCAGACGGATGATCGGCAAAGCCAAGTGGGAGTCGGTCTCCGTATCACCGTGGCCTGGGAAGTGTTTGCCCGTCGCCACACCCCCGAAGTCCTGAAGGCCCCGAACGAAGGCCACACCCAACTCCGCGACCGCATTCGGATCCTCGCCGAAGGACCGAATGTTGATGATCGGATTCTCAGGGTTGTTATTGACGTCCAAGACCGGTGCGAAGGGGACGTGGACCCCCATCGCGCGCGCCTCGATCGCGGTAATTTTACCCAACTCATATGCGTGACGAGGGTCGCCGGTAGCGCCGAACGCCATCAGCGACGGGAACGAAGTGGCCCCACCCAGGGCAATGCTCGTCGGGATGTGAACGGCTCCCCTGAAGCGGAACCCTGCTCCTGTCTCCAAATCAGCGGACACCAACAGCGGGTACTTCGAATGTTCCTGGAGGTCGTTGAGCTTTACCGCGACCTCGCTGGGTGATCCAACCGACATGATCACCCCACCGATATGCTCCTGCTCGATGACGTCTACGATGCGGTTGTGGGTATCGCTGCCTTCCGGTGCGAAGTTGCCGAGCACGAACGGCATCATCAATTGGCCGACCTTCTCGCGCAGCGTCATCCGGGCGAGCGTTCTGTCAGCCCAGGAGACGGGCGGCGGCCTCGTGATCCTCCCGGCCCTCGTTCTGGTGGGCCTCAGGGGAGCTGAGGGCCCCTGGGTTGGCAGATTCACAGCTTCCGCAGCGCCCTCTCCCAAAACGATCCCTTCGGGAGCCCCCGATGGGGGGCTCGAGGTGGTCGTGCTGCCCTGGCCAGAGCACGCCGAAAATACCAGCAACAGGATCCAGAAGCTTCCCGCAGGGTTACTCAAGGAGAATCGCGTAAAGCTCTGGGTTGTCATCGAGAGAACTCGAACACCTCGGCCTCAATGTGGAGAACGGCGCAAATGTCGTTCGGATCGCAAGTTATGAAGTTGTGTAGGGCGCCACAATCCTGTTTCGTGCTGCTGCTCCTCTGCTGCTCTCGCCCAGACCCACAACTCGCCGATTTGTTACCCCAAGAAGACCGCGAGGGGTTCGGCCCGGTTCGCCCGGGGATTGAAGTGCTTTTGGAGGACTCCATCCATCTCGTGTCGGGTCGCCGGGTCGGACTGATCACCAATCAGACCGGTGTGGACGCCTCGGGGCGTTCCACGATCGATCGGCTTCATGAACATCCTGGGGTGGACCTCGTAGCCCTCTTCGCGCCCGAGCACGGCATCCGAGGCACGGCCGACCCCGGAGAGTTGATCGCGGACGACGTCGACCGCGATACCCGATTGCCGATCCACTCGTTGTACGGCTCGGTCCGCACGCCGACACCGGCGATGCTCGATGAAGTCGACGTCTTGCTGGTGGACCTCCAGGACATCGGCGCGCGTTATTGGACGTACCCATCCACGATGACGCTGGCCATGGAGGCTACGGCGGAACACGGCATTCCCATTGTCATCCTCGACCGCCCGAATCCGATCGGTGGCGCCGTCCAAGGCAACGTCCTCGATGCCGCGTTCGGCACATTCGTGGGGCGCTACCCCATCGCGATGCGTCACGGCATGACGCTCGGAGAGTTGGCCCGATACTACCAGAGCGAAGCCGGAATCGGTGGGGAGCTCCACGTCGCGCCGGTCGACGGATGGCACCGGGAGCTTTCCTTTGCGGAGACCGGTCTGCCCTGGATCCGACCGTCACCTAATATGCCCGATGTCGAGAGCGCCACACACTACCCCGGAACCTGCCTGTTCGAGGGCACCGTTTTGTCCGTGGCCAGAGGAACCGACGCACCCTTCCAGCAGATCGGGGCGCCGTGGTTGGACGGAGAGGCCCTCGCCGCGAGGATGAACGGTTATGGCCTGCCCGGTGTTCGGTTCGAGCCGGTCGAATTCGTACCGGAGTCACCCTCCGATGGAAAGTTCGACGGGGTGGCCGTGCAGGGCGTCCGCCTGGTGGCCACGTCGGCGGAGTACGACCCGACCCACGCGGCGATCGCGCTGCTCGTTGAAACGCATCGTATGTCCGGAGCACGGTGGGGGTGGCTCGATGCACACTTCGATCGGCTTGCGGGGACCGATCTTCTGAGGCAGGCGATCGAGGCGGGAGCTGGGGTCGATGAAATCCGGAGTGGGTGGCGGGAGGAGTTGGCGGTGTTCACGCAGGTCAGAGAGCAATATCTGATCTACCCGTGAGGTCGAGGGTGGGACGCAGTCCAGCGCGGGTTCGTCTCACGCAGCCAGCACGGCCGACCGTACATCCTCGAGTTGGGCTGCCCTCCTCGCCCGCATCTACGAGGTGCTCCCGCTCGTGTGCCCCTCCTGCGGTGGACCCATGCGCATCATCGCATTCATTACCGATCTCAACGCACGCCTTCGACCCACTCGAGCGGTCGTGTAACCGGGGAAGAATGCTTCGTGCCGCTCATAACGGACGGGGTCCTTCGCCTAGAACTCGCGGGCGATCGCCCGGATTTCGCTGTTTTGGTCGGCTACTGGGGCCAACAAGTCGAAGCCGAAGTTCGTCGAAGCGAACTCGTCCACGTGTCGGCACAACTTTACAACCGCGTCCTCGAGAGCGTGAAGCAACACGGCTTCGAGAAGCAAGAATGTGCTCACGCGGCTCGCCCCCCTGGCGATCCAACCTCCGTTTGCAACGCTAGAGCCTCAAGCTCTCAGCGATCCACAATCAGGTAGCTCAAGTCGTCGAGGTCCTTTGGGCGTCCGGTGGCACGCTTGTTTCTGGCGAGTTCCTCGAGCCCGATGAACAAGAGCGGGACGTCGCCATCGGTGGTTACCAGTACAGCCTCGACCCGCCCCGGCCAGGCTTCGGCGAACTCGATCCCGTCGATCGAATTGATCAAGTCGATTCGATTCGGCGGAAGCCCGAACTGCACGACGGTCCATGCGAGGGACAGGTCCTCAGGTCCTTCGAGTCCGGGAACGTCGCCATCCCAGAATTCATCGAGGACCGAAAATACTCGAACGATGTTGTCCTGATCGTTCGAGAAGAAGAAGTCGACATCTCCGGTCAGTCGCACGTGACCGTGGAGAATCACCGCCTCCCCGCCGACAATGAGATACCGTACGCCGTGGGTGTGGAGAAGCTCAATGAACAGGCAGGTGTCCGGCGAGAAGTGGCTGGCCTCTATCCGGATGGGTGGCACTCGCGCACGTCCTTGCTGTCTTGCGGATAAGCTCGGTCCTTGAGGACCCGAGCGGCACGGAGGCGCTCCTCGGGCGTCATGCCGACGTGTTGTGCGACGTCCCACGTCCGAGCCTCATCGTGGCTTGATGCTTTGTGGACCACCCTTTCCATGAACCCTCCCGGAATCCTGAAATATAGCCAATTCCCGACAGTGGCGGGGCATCGACCACCAGATCCGCGCCATGGTTTGGCGCTCATGCGCCACGGCTTGCTCGAGCGTCACGTGGCGTTGGTGCATGGCTTCTGGATTTAGCTTCAAGGTGACGTGAAGCCCTCGCCACCCGGAGCCGCCACCGATGAAGTATCCGAAGAGAAGCCAATACAGGCATGCGAAGTCCCAGTATCGCATCCGGAACTGGTCTGAGTACGAGGCTGGTCTGAAGAAACGTGGTGATCTAACGGTCTGGCTTTCCGATGACGCACTCGACGCCTGGCGAGCTCCGGCCAACGGAAACCCGGGTGGCCAACGCAGGTATGCGGACCATGCGATCGAAACCGCTTTGACGATCCGCATGGTTTTCCATCTTCCGCTTCGTCAGACCGAGGGCTTTCTCCGCGGCCTAGCCGAGATGCTCGATGTTGCGCTGCCGATCCCGGATCACACGACCCTGTCGAGGCGCCTGAAGAAGCTCAACAAGATTCAGTTCCACAGGCTTGCATCCGATCGGCCGATCCATCTACTCATCGACAGTACGGGACTCCGGATTCACGTCGGGCATATGCAGAACCCGCCCCGGTGCAGGGCTTGGCGCAAGCTGTACCTCGCAGTCGATGCCGATACAGGTGAGATCATTGCGTCGGATCTGACCGCCCGCCGGACACATGATTCCACCCCGGTCCCTGGACTACTCGAGCAGATCTCTGATCCCATCGAGTCGGTCTCCGCTGACGGCGCCTACGACTCCAGGACCGTTTACGAAGCTGCCCAAGAGCGAGGTGAGGGACGGTCAGTGCAGGTGCTGATTCCACCTAGGCGCGATGCCCGACTCAGCGCGAAGCCGTCGGACGCGCTCCAGCAGAGGGACGTCAACATTCGCTCGATCCGAGAGCTCGGGCGACGCGAGTGGCACACGCACTCCGGCTACAGCAAACGCAGCATGGTCGAGAATACCATGTACCGATACAAAACGATCATCGGTCGAAGTATGCGAAGTCGATCCTTCGACGGACAACGAGTCGAGGTACAGCTGGCGTGCAAGATCCTCAACACCATGACCCGGCTCGGGATGCCCGACAGCTACCGAGTCCCGTGATCTTCGCCCGGGGGACTGGGGGATCTGGTCTTGATCCGGAGCCATGCACCAAGGCCCCCGACCTACACACAATCGATGCGTCTCGCCCGGATCCTCGCCCGCCCCGCCAGCGGGAGGGCGACATCGGTGAACGCGACGCCCGTGCCGCGCAGCCCGCCCGACGTGGCGCGGAGGTTCATACGCAGGCCGTGAAACCCCGTCGTCCAGATGACCGTCAGCCGGTTTTGCCGCTGTGGCACCTCCAGCTACGTAGCAGCCCGCCATCGTGGGGATGGCCGAGAGATTCCTTTATACATCGGATGACGTAGCGATGGCGGGGAGATTACGCAGGGGTGCCTGAACGCAAAGACGGACACCTCCGAACGATGAGAGTCCAGGCTCCAAGTGGCGCCTAGAGCCTCATCGCGAGTTCTCGTAAAGGACCACGTTGTCGGTGGCCCCCCCGATGGCAACGATATCGAGCGCACCATCTCCATTGATGTCACTGATGTAGAGTCCCGAAACCGCCACGCCGCCAATATCCAGCGGAATTTTCTCCCAGGAGTTGGAGCTCGGTAGATACCGGTAGATCATCAGGGCCCAATCTCCGCCTCGCCCTCCCGCGACGATCTCGTCAAATCCGTCGTCGTTCAGATCTGCGGCAATCAACGCGTGTCCACCCTCGAACTCGGTCCCGATTACCTCGCGGAGCCAGAGGCCGCCCTCCGAGTCGCCCGCTGTGTAGACAACGGCGTCGGTGCCGTGCCACGGCTCGATCGTGGCGATGAAGCGGTCGCCGCCCAAGGTGCCGAGGCTGACCTCGCTCGACCCTCGATTGGGACGCGGCGCATCAAGGCCGGCCCCGATGTGCCGGGGTTGACCTCCCAGCGCCGGTTGGAATAGGAAGACGCCGTCGTTGCTGGCGGTGAGGATATCCTCAGCCCGATCGCCGTCCCAATCCACGACGCTGATGCCATGCGCCACCTCGAGGCGGGAGTCGTCTAGCACCTGCTGCTCCCACGCACCCGTGGGGTCATCGGGAATCCGATAGGCCTTGAACTGCGACGCACCCACGTACTCGGGGCCGGTGACCCCGATCCCGATAATCGGGAGGTTCAGGAGTTCCTTCCTCCCATCGCCATCTAGATCTCCCCATCTGACCCTGTGCGACGCGGGGACGGCATCTATGGAGTGGAGCGCCCATTCCTGGTTGGTGGTCGGATCTTCGGGAGACTCGACCCAATGAATCAGTCCGCCATTGTTAGAGTCCCCTAGGGCGAACTCGCTGGCGATGGCGAGGTCCACATCGCCGTCCCCATCGACATCATACGGGGCCATGTTGATGAGCCGTTCGGTCCCAGTCGTGATGTTGAATTTTTCCCAGGTCGGGTTCTTGAACCACATCAGTTCGGCTCTACCCCCGGGAAACGCTACAACGTCTAGCATCCCGTCACCGTCGACGTCAAAGACAACCGCGTAGGATCCACCGTCCAACTCGGCGATCGTGTGCTTCGTGAAGGTGGGGAACGCCTCCTGCCACACCGCCTGTTCGGCCCCACTACAGCCGGCCAATGCGAGGAGACCGAACGCCCACAGGGATCTGGAAACTCTGATGCTAGGCATGATGGAGCGCTCCCGTCCTGGCCATCTGCTATGGCTGTGGTCGTATGATGACGCGGGCGAGACGTCGCGGGTCGGGTTGGAGTTCGTCATCTCCCGCCGGCATCTGACCGACGGTGAGCATGTAGGCGATCACGTCGACATATTCCTGGTCCGTCAGAGAGTTCGGATTGTCTTCCGGCATCGTCGCGCGGGTGTATTCGAACAGGGTGGCGAGCGATCTTCCGTCCCAGACGCGGAGGAACCTCGCCCGCGCGAGAGGGGGCGACGACCGCATATCCGGATCATCCGGAGCGCCATTCAACCGGCGGCCATGACACAGACCACAGGCACCCGGGTACACCGCCTGGCCCCGTTCCGCTTGTGCCTCAGTGAAGACGCCATCCCAGACCGATGCCGTTCGGCCGCTTTCCTCGAGTCCCTCTAACACCGCTACTACTTCCTCGGTGCTCACAATGCTGAACGCGTTCGACCACGCGTTGCGAACGTAATTTGCCAAAGCAGAGATTTCCTCAGCGGTCAGATCAGGGAACGGAGGCATGCGGCTCGTGCCCTGGTGGATACTGCGGACGATCCGGGCCGCGTCCCCGAGCCGGTCGTTGCCGCTCAAGGCTGGGAACGTTGGCGGATCCCCGGCGCCTGAGTCCTGATGGCAAAGCGCGCACTTCTCCTGATAGAGTTGCTGCCCCTGCTCGAATAGGACCGCGTCGATCCTCTGTTGTGCAGCGGCAACCGGGGCGATGACGAGCGCCAGAGCCAGAACACCAACCACGCGCTTCAACATCAGAGACTCCGGTGGGGTAGGACTCCCCCACCGGGAGTCAGGACGACGACTAGGTGGACGGCTCTTCGGCGGCATGTTTGCCGGCGATGTAGCCATGGACGTGACCCTTGCCCAGGCCATGCTTGTTGAACCCCCCCACGGCCTCACCTCCGGCATAAAGACCGGGAATGACCTGGCCCTTCATGTCCACGACCTGCTGCCGGCCGTTGACCCGCAGGCCGCCATAGGAATCGTGCCAGATCACCATGATCGAGAGCGCATAGAAGGGTGGCGTCGCGATGTGATTCATCGGGGCATCCGCGTCGCGCTCGAATTCAGGATCGGCGCCGGCGTCCACATATCCGTTCCAGGTCGCCACCGTCTCCGCCAGATAACTCAGCGGCACCCGCTGGAACTCGTGGCCCGCGGCAATCTTCTCGGCCAAGTCCTCGATGGTATCGGCTTTGAAGAAGTAGCCGTTGTCCGACACATACGGGTAGCGTAGCTCCCACCCCGTACGCTCCACCGCCTCCTGATCGAAGACCGCCCAAAGCGGCCCCGAGTAGTAGTCCGGCGGCTGCGACCCCTCGTTCATTGCGAGAGCGGCATCGAGGCCGTGGTCATAGTTATACATCTCCCGGACCCACTCCTTCCGGCAGTTGCGCCAGTCGAGCGGCGTGTGCGCAAGCCCCTGGCCCGGTGCGCCACCGTCTCCTGGGTACCGGTTCAGACCAGGCCGGACGGGAAGACGGACTTCGTTGAAGAAACGTTTCCCGACCTGGTTCACGGCGATGAACTCTTCGAAGCCGGCGCTGCCGACATTGACCCCCGCGGAGGCGCGGAAACCGAAAGTCGGGTGACCGGGCATCATGGTGGTATACGCATCCCGGGTGCCGAGACGCGTGGCGATGTGGAACGTCGTGCCATACGAGAGGTTCTGTTGCATCCCCGCCAGGTTGGCGCCAACCCTCAATCCGGCGATGAGTGCTGATGCGTCCTGACCATGCGGGCCCTGCAAGGCAAGACCGCTTGTCGGGAAGGCGGGTTCCCGCAACGCGGGGTAGAACATGCTGCGCACCTCGGGATTTCCCCCGTGACCGCCGCTGGCGAGGATGACGGCCCGCCGGGCCCGGATGTTCACCGTCTCGCGCTGCTCGTCGACATTGCCGTTCTGCCAATAGCTCTGCAGAAGCTGGCCGGTCTCGGGGTGCTGTCGCGGCGAATAGTGGGCCCTGATCCCCAGAACCTTGCCCGTGAACGGTTGCTCACGTACGAGGTCCTCGAAACGGCGATGCAACATGAACTCGACGCCCTTCTCCCGGGCCGAGAACTCCAACGGCCGGGCGAGGGCCACGCCGTTCATGACGGCCCCGGGGGCGACAGTGCGGCTCGCGTTATTCATCTGCACCGGCGCGAACGGGCTCGTGCGCTCGGGATCGGCGACACCGGCATCCTCCGCCGTGATGGTTCCCGCCTTGATGTCCGTCTTATTGCCCAGCATGAGGAAGCAGCGCGCCCCCCTCGCGCGCGACAGGCCTCCGCCTCCATGCGTGCCGGTGACCCGCGTGAACCGGACGTAGTTGTCGATCAGGAATTGCCGGGTGGCTGGACAGTTCTCGGCCCAAGCCCGGACCAGCTCCCGATCGTTGTACCGGTACGGGCTCTGCGCTTTGGGGTCGACGACCGACCAGTCGGTGATGTCCGTGAACAGGAGTTCGATATCGTCATCGAGTTCCTCCGGGTCCTCGGCCGGAGCGGCCATGATGAACCCCTCACCGTCGCTCTCGCCCTTCATGTCCCTGACCTGCACCGCGTCGCCTCCACCGAGCGACACCATAGCCCCGCTGTGCAGCATCCTTCCGCCGAGGTCGAAATTCTGATCGACCACCAGCACACTGGCCCCCAGATCCCTCGCGCGAATGGCTGCGGTCAGGCCCGCGCACCCGCCTCCCGCAATAACGACATCTACTTCATAGTCCCAGGCGGTTTGTTCGGCGCCACTCAGCCGGACTTGCGCTTGCGCCTCGTCCGTTTTCAACACCGCGCCCGCACCCAGCCCGGCGGCAACCCCCGTCTTGACGAAATCTCGCCTGTTTAGACCCCTCTCGTTCATAACCTTTGGGTCCTTCCCCGGATTGTCGCCGTTCGTTGCCATGTCTAGTCCTCCCCCAATGGCCGCGGGTAACCGTGCTCGCTCGACCACTGTAGCAGGGAACGCAGGGCTCCTGCAAGCGGTCCGCAGCGGCAACCGCCCGGGGTCGTGTGAGAGGGAAGCTGGGCGATGGTTCGCTCCATCCCCTCGCCCCGTTTGGCTGAGTTGGCACATCGGTGGCACACAAGATCGGCGTGGTCATCTGCTCGTGCATTCTTGACCCGCCCTCGTCAGGGCTTCGACGAGTTCCTCCGCTTCTGCCGCCTCGACTTCCCGGAGAGACTCGAGGAAGCGCTCGACCACGGCCGCGCTGACAGAATAGCCTTCCAACGTACACGCGGTCTCGACGGACGACATCACCGAGTAACGCGCTCGCTCCAGCGTTTCGTCGATTCAGTCGCCAGTCGGGAGGCAGGTCCAATATTGCCCGATCCCGTGCAAGGTTACGGTGAGGTCACAATCCGGGTCCCCCTCGCAGTGATAGTAGTTCCCCTTTAGGGAAGCGGTCCAAGCGAGTGTCTCCGCGTCGGGGGAGCCCTCGTAACGGTCGTACAACTCCCAAAACGGCTCGCGAGACACGTACCAAAAACCGCCGGCTTCGTAATACCCAAGAAGTTCTTGGTGAGCGAGGAGCCACGAAGTCTTCAGGGGTACGTCGCGAGGTGTCCTGTCATGGATTCGCTCAGCGGCTCCATCGATTACTTCGAGGAGCCGAAGTTCCAGGATCGGGGATGGAGAGCGATTCGAAATACGAAGGTGGCTCAAGATCAGGTTCTCCACTGCAACGAAGTCCTCGAACTCGGCTTCCAGTCCTCTCGATAGAGCGTGATCCGCGATGGCGATGATCGCGGTGCCCTGCTCGTTCGGGTCGTAAGCGGTCGTCAACGGCCCGTAGATCCAGCACGGTTCGTCGAGGTCGTTGTAGGAATCTCTCTCAGCCCGACACCAGACCTCGCCGGCTATCGTGTCCGTTTCCGTGACTCTCAGAAGTTGACCCAGAACTGGGGCCTGGATGGCGGTTCCCGAAGGTCCCGGATCGGTCCGGCAAACGACGCCCCGAGCGCTGACCATGCGCATCTGACTCTCTTGGACGGGTGACTGGGTCGACATTGCGACCGCCGAGACGAGGGTCGGAGCGACTGCCATCAAGGCACACGCGAGGGCCAAAATCTGAAGTCGCATCTCACGCTCCTATGGGTTTTGCGATGGCTCGACGACGATGCCGAACGATGCCTCCGTCGACTCTTTCCTCGCAACGGCTGTGTATTGGAAGAAGGACCGCACAGTCCTGGCGTGACCCCCTGAAAGGAGACCAGAGCGGATGTTAGGATCTGAGCTGGTCGGAGATTCAGCGAGGAGGTCAGCAATGAGCAGGAGACGACACACGCCGGAGCAGATCATCACGGCACT
>Ga0114996_10002019_pt1 | contig 26624 bp, 23 predicted proteins | sample ArcticOcean_MG_C_4_FD_87039 | JGI IMG/M metagenome (GOLD analysis project Ga0114996, IMG submission 87039) | Marine microbial communities from western Arctic Ocean - ArcticOcean_MG_CB4_134 | ecosystem: Environmental > Aquatic > Marine > Oceanic | place: Arctic Ocean: Canada Basin | collected... | reverse complement strand
GAAGATAATGTCAGGCTTGAGGCGGCGTATGTGGTATACGAGTTGGCGTCTGAAGGCGTGGTCGTCCTCCAACTCGCCGTCGCCGAAATCTAGGAACACCACTTCAGACACGCCAAGCACATCGGCGGCTTTCTGCTGCTCCTCCTGACGGGCGTTAAGGAGGTACTCGGATGTCATATCAGTGTCACGACCGCCTTTGTCGCCGGTTGTAGCCACTATATAGAACACCTCTTTTCCTGCTTGTACTAGCCGTGCCACGGTGCCTCCGCAGCCAAATTCGGCATCATCTGGATGTGGGCTAACAACCAGCGCACGTTGGACCGGTTCCAGTTCTTGCAATTGTACCCTCCTAAGAATAAATAGCTAAAAATATGACTAAAACTTGAGCAAGACAGGCAGGTTAATGCCGTATTGGTGGTTCCAAGTCGGCCTTGATCTCTTCGCAGATCATCGTGTCCTTCTGGGTGCATGGTCTTCCATCGTCGCCATTGCCAGTTATCGCGATGGCTCGTATGTACACCACCCATAGGCCTCCGTCGTCCTGCCATGCATCACCGATTATGCCTGACCACTCCACTGATCTGCCCAACACCAGCTCTTGAGTGTCTATGGAATCAGCCAACGCGTTGAATGCTTCATCGTCCGTTATAGATTCCTGTGTGTCTGACTTGATGCTGGTATAGCTGTACATATGGGAGTGACTCATACTGGCGTTCTCCCCTGCCGTTCCGTACGTTCTAAGGTGTGTAATTAGTGTAACCCAGGCGTCTGTTGTAGTCGAGGCTGCCTTGACCCATCAGTATGGCAATGATAATGTTGCCCGATCATAGATTTGGTATCGTCTGGAGATTTAATTTATGGCAAAAATGTCTCTTGCAGGAAAGAAAGCGCTGGTAACAGGTGGAAGCCGTGGTATCGGTTTCCAAATCTGCAGGATATTACTGGAGAATGGAGCTAATGTTCTTGCCGTATCCAGGGATACTACCAAGCTAAACCAGGCTAAAACCGAGCTGCCGGAATTGGACATCCTACAGGCCGATGTATCCATCCCAGCCGATAACGAACGGGTTGCGGCATGGATACAGGACAACTGGGGGTCTCTGGATATCCTTGTCAACAATGCTGGCGTTTCCCCAGTGAACAGTGTGGCGCTCTCTAATCTGACGGACGAAGAATTTGAGCAAACATTACGGATAAACGTCTTTGGACCTTACATTTGTACAAAACGTATGCTCCCGCTTCTGCTCAAGTCCGATGACCCTCGTATTGTGAACGTTGGCTCCACTTCCTGCGTTATGTCCTCAACCTTGAAGGGCGGTTATGGTGTCTCAAAGGCGGCTCTCCACGCATTGACCATCGCTACGGCAAATGAACTAATTGGGAAAGTAGCGGTAAACGCTCTGTCACCGGGTTGGGTGCGTACAGATATGGCTCCGACAGGGCCAGGAGACCCAAGCACATCGGCAGAAGCCACCCTCTGGCTGATTACTCAACCCAGAGAGGTTACATGGAAGCTTTTCCACGATAAGGCCGAGATGGCGTGGGGCTCTCAACGCTGATCGAGCAGACCGCTCTCTCCTATTTTCCAGTCCGCACAATCATCGTTCTGCGTTTAAAGACGTCTCTAACGGGGGAAGGCCTCGCGTACGCCTCCGTCCACCGGCAGCATGGCTCCAGTGGTCTTGAGCGCGCGATTCCCTGCCAGGTATAAGGCTGCCTCGGCCACGTCTTCCGCTGTTACAGAGACCTTCAGTAGTGTGCGTTGACGGTAGAAATCCTCCACCTGGTCTACGGATATTCCGTGGGCCTGTGCGCGTTCCTCTCTGATGTGAGGCGACCAAAGATTCGAGTTACGGAATATAGCGTCTGGGTTGATCATGTTGGAGCGGATTCCGTGTGAGCCGTTCTCTATGGCAAGCACACGGGCAAGTTGGGCTTCTGCAGCTTTGGACGCGCTGTAGGCCCCAATGTTCTGGCCAGGTGCAGGAACGTTTTTGGTGGCTATGAATATCAGACTACCTCCGAGGTCCTGCTCCCTTAGAATACCAACCGCTTCCTTTGCCGCCAGGAAATGCCCAGTGGAGTTTACTGCCAGACTCGCCTGCCAGTCGGAGAGGCTGAGTTTGTCGATGGGGCTTGTGATGGCAATGCCTGCGTTGGAGACCAGGATGTCCAGCCCTCCAAAGGCGAGACGGGTTGCCTCAAAGGCTATTTTGACTGCTTTCTCGTTGGATACATCCAGCTTGCAGTACCGAACACGGTCTTCTCCATACTGTGCAGCAATCTCCTCAGCCACTCTCTTTGCGCCTGAAAGTTGGATGTCCGTGACCATGACGTGCGCTCCCTCTTGAGCGAAACGTATGGCTATGGCTCTGCCAATACCACTGGCAGCGCCGGTTACAAATGCTATCCGTCTGGAAAGCTCCTTCTCAGGTGGTGCCAGAGACTGTTTGTACAGCTCCAGAGGCCAGTACTCTGAGTCATATGCTTCCTGTAGAGAGAGCGATGCATACTTGTCCAATGCCTGAGAGCCGGCCAGGATTCCTATGGTGTGCCGATATATGTCGGCCGTAATTCTGGTCGCACGGGCGTCCTTGCCTGTAGTCCACATTCCCACGCCACGCAGCAGGATCACCCTTGGTAACGGGTCAAGCATGTGGTGCTGACCATCGCTATGCAAGGCGAACCACTTTCCATAGGAATCGGCGTACTCGGCGATTCCTTCCTGTAGTTTCGCTTTCACAACATCCAGGTCATTTGGGTCACTGACGTCTATCAGTAGAGGCACTCTTTTGGTATTCAGCAGGTGGTCTGGCGTGGCTGCTCCAAGAGAGATCAGGTCAGACGCTTGGGACGAGTTCACAAACTCCATCACCTCATCGCCATCCTCAAACCTCAGAATGGCTCGTTGTTCTCGACCGACCAACCCTCTTATGGTTGGGGTAATGGAAGCGGCTACCACGTGACGTTGAGGAGCACTCAGTTCCGTTCCTTTGATCTGAGCGAATACCCGCTTGCCATTACCTGCCTGCTCTATGAACTCCTCTGCCTGAGAGACCAGAGCCACATGGCTATCATAGGCTGCCTTTAGTGTATCACCCCATGTGACAAGCCCGTGGTTTAGGAGGACAACTCCCCTAGCCTGAGGGCTGTTCATTGCGCTGAGTGCCACCTCTTTGGACAGGAGAAACCCGGGGCGCCGATAAGATACGGCAACCACAGAGCTTCCAAAGACGTCTGTGAGAATGGCTTCAGGGCGGGTTGTGTTGGTCATAGATAGGATGGCATCGGCGTGGCTGTGGACTATGCTCGTCTGAGGTATGAATGCGTGCAAAAGGGTCTCTATGGACGGGCGCGGTGCATCGGGTTCCACAAGGCAGTGTCTCAGGTAATCAACCATGTCCTCGTCGGACATATCTTCTCTCCCAAATAAAGCCAGAACATGTTCCATGAGCACTCCTGGAAAGCCCTGACGCTGTATGGATTTCATGTCGGTGCCGCTGCCCTTTACCCTCATGACGCTGCACTCAAGGCCGCGGAAATCCCTCTCGGTTGTTTTCAGCGATGTGTTGCCGCCTCCCCATAATACAAGCGATGGATCGGCTCCGATTAAACGACTCTGATAGACCAGTTGGTCCAACGCTGACAACTCTGACGCGGTTTTTTCTGACCAGAGATTTTTCATATCTTTTTGCTGGGCACCTTGAATATCCTGTGGTTCTGTTTCTTTGCCATCAACCCATCCGCTTTGCTCGCCTGGGAACGTCCAATGCCAATGCTTTAGGTATCTGCTGTACCTTTTGTAAACTTTGCAGCATTTGCAAATAGGAGTTAGATACACGAGAATCTTAACGGGAGTGTTCTAACCAGTCAACATAGAGAGTGCGCAAAGGATTGTGCAGCGAGGTTCAGTCCAGACCTTGCGATCATTCTTGCATCAGCAGTCCGAGGTGGGATGAAGCTACCCTCGATATGACGTCGTAGGTATCATTGCCTGGAGAGTTTACCAACTTGGACACCTCGTATACTTCCATGTCATCTGCGGGGTACGGTACCAACAGTTCCTTAAGTGTGCTGAGTTCTGACTGCCCCATGTCCAACCACAGACCCTCTGTCTCCCTAGGCAGGATGACCGGCATACGGTTGTGGACAGGTTCCATTACTGCATTGGGCTTCGTGGTAATGATGGTGCCGGAGGTTACCAAGTTACCCTCCGGTGAGTTCCAGATCTCCCACAGGCCTGCAAATGCGAAGGACTCGGCTGACTTGAGCACTGCCCTCATGGGTATGCTGCTCTTACCTACCTTCATCCACTCGTAAAAACCGTCTGCTAGCACGAGGCAACGTCGGCTTTCAAGCGCGAGGCGGAACATGGGTCTTGTATCTATGGTCTCAGCCCTGGCATTTATCATGCGGTTGCCAATGGATGAGTCCTTGGCCCAGGATGGTATCAACCCCCATTTCATTGGCAAGGCGTGGTTAAGTGAGCCATCACTGGTGAGTGAGTTGGTGACGGTTATGACTTCATGAGTTGGCGCGATATTGAATCGTGATTGGCGGGGCATATCCCCATTCGCGAAGCCGAACCTTTTCTTCAGCGCATCCATTTCCGTGATCAGCGAGTATCTTCCACACATGATATGAGCAGTGCACTACGATTTTCAAAGCCTAAATGATGAGACGAAAACTACCATGAGACTTCCCTGTTGCCTCGCGTATCCTCAGGATGGTATTCTCCGCCCTGAGTGTCCTGACAGTACCCGAGACTGGGTACTGTGTAAAGAGAAGCAGTGCAAGAAGACGACCAATCCCTAGAGAGACGCGGAGATAAACGAGGGAATTTCCCTAGACTGTTGCTTGCCTTCGAAGTCGTCCAGTTTCGGTGGCTTTGGTCAAGCATCCTTTTTTCCTCAATGTCCATGGGTGTTCGTATGCTTGCACAGGGTTGGCTGGTGCTTGAGATCACGGACTCGCCTTTCTGGGTAGGAGCCGTGGCGGGGCTTCAGGGGCTTGGATTGGTCGGATTTGGGGCCTTTGGGGGAACGATAGTCGACAGGTTCGACAAACGCATGGTGCTTGCAGCCGTGCATTTCATTGGCGGTGTCATAGCATTCTTTACCGGCGCTCTGATTATTACAGACCATATAGAACTGTGGCATATGTTGATTATCGCGCTAATGCAGGGACTGCTGATGGCAACTCAACTTCCTGCCTCCAACTCCCTGGTTTATCAGATTGTTGGCCCGCAGCGTTTGCTGAATGCAATGGCAACGCGGTTGATGGCAATGAACATGAGCCGTATCGTAGGCTCACTGGCGGCCGGGGTGCTTATATCGCAGTACGGTGTCGGTAGCAGCTATCTTTTTGCTGGGTTCAGTTCCATTTTCGGACTTGGGTTTCTGTGGTTCGTCCGCGGGAGCTTCCAGGCGTCCAGCCAGCGGGAGCCTTTTCTGCAGGCCACGGGGCAGGGACTTAAGTACATTTGGAGAAACAGGAATATCCGCGGTCTGCTGCTTCTCAGCCTGCTGATGGAGGCGTTCGGTTTCTCACACCTTGTGATGATGCCGGTCATGGCGAGAGACGTACTCAACGTGGGCGCTACGGGACTTGGATATCTTTCCGCGGCCAGCGGAATTGGTTCGACCTTGAGTACACTCACAGTGGCAGGCCTTGGAGACTTCAAGAGCAAAGGGGCTTTACTTACGGGTACTGCCTTTTGCGCAGGTGTTTCGCTGGTGTTCTTTGCCTTTTCACCGTGGTTTGCAGTATCTCTGGTGATGGTTGCGTTGGCTGGCGGTTCTCTCATGGCGTACGACGTAACAATGGGAACTATGCTCCAGCTCATATCCCTTGATGATATGAGAGGGCGGGTTATGGGTGTCTATGGGCTGACATTTGGGTTCACGCCTGTCGGGGGGTTCTTCGCCGGCTCTGTTGCGGCAGTATTATCCGCGCCGATAGCCGTGGCCGCGGGAGGCATCATCATCACGATGTATATTGCCTCAATGTTCCGTTCCATGGTAAAAATCAATCCACGGGCGTGACCGCGGGGTTGATGCTTAACACAGCTATCGAACGGCGTAAACGTGCGGTAGGGTTAGATGGATTTACGGCTCAATAAATTGAAGGGTTGTGTTGTAACTGGTATCATGCCTTCAGCTAACTCAGACGGCCAGAGTCGGAGTGCTTTAGGTCTCAGGCCGTACAACAAACAGGAGGTTTTGCACATTGCCGTCCTTTGACGTAGTCTCCAAAACAGACCTCATGGAAATTGATAACGCCATCAATGGTATCCAGAGAGAGATAAAACAGAGGTTCGATCTTGCAGGGACAAAATGCGATATCGGCCGCGCTGACAATACTCTAACTATGACTGCAGACGACACGATGAAGATGGGCCAGTTACATGAACTGCTTCGCAAATACCTGGCTCGCAGGAGCGTTGACCATCGAGCGCTGGACTTCAAATCACCACAGAGTGCAGCCGGAGACAGCATCAGGCAGGCCATAGACATCAAGCAAGGGATTGATGCCGAACTCGGGCGCAAAATCTCCAAGGCCGTCAAGGCCAGCAAGCTCAAGGTGCAGATAGCGATTCAGGGAATCGAGCTTCATGTGTCTGCCAAGCAGCGTGATGACCTTCAAGCCGCCATAGAGTTCATTAAGGAAATGGAAATCGAGCATCCACTGCAATACGTGAACTTCAGGGACTAGATGCCGCCACACTTAATGGCAGGGCTGAGCGCAGAAGCTGCCGGTCACATCTGCATGAATCAGTGCAAGGCCATGTGTTGCCGCGGCTCGTTGCTGCTGGTGTTGAGCAGCAGCGAAGTCAACGATTTCAAAGAGCGCGCTGAAAGTCTTGGCGTGGAGCCGGCGATTACGCGAACTCAGGATGGCGACGGATGGGTTCGTTTTTCGGAGCATGAGGGTGAGCACTGCCCGATGCTGGACTCATTGACCTCAAAGTGCCGTATCTACGAAGACCGACCCCAGCGATGCCGTGATTTCCCGGAGGTGCTTACGCCGGGATGTGCCATCTCTGGCGGCTGATTCGGACAGAACTTTTTACTACTTGCCTGACCTACTCAGGCGCTCAGATACTTCTCATACCAGGCAAGCATCTTCTGCCACCCATACGCGTCCGTGGGCTGGCGGTAGTTTTGGCGGTCCACCGATAAGGAGGCGTGTCCAGCCCCTTGGCATTGGTGAAACTCGCACATATTGCCGGGGCTCTTCAGCTTCTCATCGATTACTGCGACCCCAGCTGTTCGGGTTGAACTACCACACGCCTTCTCAGGCTTGACCGCGTATAGGCATAATTATGGTTGGGCGTCAACGAAATTGTTAACCCTGCTCGCTCACAAATAGTGCCAGCACGTATAGCTGCAAAAACGAAAAGCCAAAGAGTCTCTTTTCGCAGGAGATTCCTTGGCTTAAGCGCATATGGTTTGCTGTAGTTGAAGATTTAGCTGCGAGGCTTTAGCTGGTCAACTTGCGCCCGTGCGCCTGATTCGTCTTTGAAGAAGTCGTAGTTTACTGTAACCCAGCCCTTCCACTCCGCTGGAGTGTCATCTTCAGTGAAGATGGCGTTCACCGGACACACAGGCTCGCAAGCCGCGCAGTCTATGCACTCGTCTGGGGAGATGTAGAGCATCCTGTCGGTTTCATTATCCAGGCCGTATATGCAGTCAACTGGGCAGACATCAACGCAGGCACCATCTTTAAGGTCAACGCAGGGCTCAGCAATAATATATGTCATGGGATAAATCGCTCCTTATGTTGGGTTCGCAAGACTAAATCGCTCTACTAGAAATTTATCAATTCCAACGACGAATTATAGCACCCAATATTCTGGGATTCAATGCTTAGGCGATATGGGTGCAAATGCTTGACGTCAGTAGTTCGTAATCATACCATCACTCTTATCTGGTGAACAGGTAAAACCGCGTAGGTTGAGTCAGGTTGAGTGTGGATTATCATGGCAATAGTAAAGACTGGATTACCCGAAAGGACAATATATTATGGATTTGGAACTGTCTGGTAAAACGGCTATTGTGACTGGTGGCAGCCGTGGGATAGGCAAGGCCATCGCCAGGGAGTTGGCCTTGGAGGGTGCAGATGTGGTCATCTCGGCAAGAACCATGGAATCTCTGGAGGCGACGGCACGTGAGTTATCGCATGAGACAGGTCGGAAGATTGTCTCTGTCCAGGTGGATACGGGGAGTGACGAATCCGTGCGCGATATGGTACAGGCAGCGGCTAGCACTCTTGGGCACCTAGATATTCTTGTAAACTGTGCAGCTCAACCTGGTGGCGGCGTACCTCCCCCGCCCTTGAGTGGCATTACAGACGAGCATTTCTGGTCGGAGATGAATATAAAAGTCATGGGCTATCTGAGGTGCGCCAGAGAGACGTCCCCCCATATGATTCAGAATGGATGGGGCCGTATAATTAACATCAGCGGCCTGGCCGCCAGGCAATCTGGCAATACCATAGGAAGCATGCGCAATGTGTCGCTGGTAGCCATGACCAAGAATCTGGCTGATGAGCTTGGCCCCAATGGTATTAACGTAACTGTGGTGCACCCTGGCGCGACGCGGACTGAAAGGACTTCTTCTTCTATACAGAGCCAGTCCCAGAAGCTCGGCATCACCGTGGACGAGGCAGAGCACCGCATGGCTGACGGCAATACCGTGAAGCGGATAATAGATGCACGTGATATAGCTTATGTAGTTGCCTTTTTAGCATCTCCGCGGTCAATTGCCATCAACGGGGACGTTATTGCTGCGGGTGGAGGCACAGCGAGGTCCATTTATTACTAGCCATCTGGTCTAAAATCAATCGTGTTTGAATATGGCTACTGCGCTGGACAGAACTCCATAACACAGCTATTATGGCAACGGTTAATTTTCCATATACCGATTGGAAAATTGCCCCTGGAATTCTCGCACGGTTTTAGTACTCTCAACTATTCGTCAGCTTTATAGAAAATAGAAAAATCGGAAACCAACCAGGAGAAACAGAATGAAGGTTCACGAGTACCAGGCAAAGGCGATCCTCTCCGAGTATGGAATACCAGTGCCAAATGCTGGAGTTGCCTCAACACCTGAGGAAGCGCGTCAGATAGCACAGGACATGGGAGGCACGGTAGTTGTTAAAGCTCAGATCCACGCGGGAGGCAGGGGCATGGCCGGAGGGGTCAAGTCCGTTGGCTCACCTCAAGAGGCAGAAGCTGTGGCCAAGGGCTTACTTGGGCAACGCCTCGTCACACATCAGACTGGCCCTGAAGGTGCACCAGTAAATCGTGTCCTGCTGGAGGAACCAGCCCAGATAGCCAAGGAGTATTACCTGGCTGTCATCATTGATAGTGGGGCCAGGTGCCCTGTGATCATGGCCAGTGAGGCTGGAGGAGTGGAGATAGAGGAAGTAGCGGCTACAGCCCCGGAGAAGATTCTCAGGTCTAACGTGGACCCCGTCATTGGTCTTCAACCCTTCCAGTGTCGCAACCTGGCCTATGGTCTGAACCTCCCAGCCGACCTCATAAGGCCTGCGTCTACACTCATAGCCAATCTGTACAAGCTTTTCGAGAATAACGACTGCTCTCTTGCCGAGATAAATCCACTTGCGATCACCGCTGATGGGCAGCTGATGGCACTGGATGCCAAGCTCAATTTTGACGATGATGCACTGCCACGCCACGCCCAGATTCAGGAACTCAGGGATGCCGATCAGGAAGACCCACTAGAGGTTGAGGCGAGCAAGTTCGGCATATCCTACGTCAAGCTGGATGGTGATGTTGGGTGCATGGTCAACGGTGCGGGGCTTGCTATGGCTACAATGGATTCCATATCGATGTCCGACGCCATGCCTGCCAACTTCTTGGATGTTGGCGGCGGAGCCACCGAGGAGCAGGTTGCCCAAGCCTTCAGGCTTCTGCTCTCCGACTCACAGGTGAAACGCATCCTGGTGAACGTCTTTGGCGGAATACTCCGCTGTGACGTTGCGGCCAGAGGCATAGTCGCCGCTTGCGAAGAAACTGAGGTCAGGGTGCCGATAGTGGTGAGGATGCTGGGCACAAATGCCGACGAGGGTAAGGATATTCTTAACAAGTCTGACCTGGGAGTCACCCTGGTCAACGATCTCAATGAAGCAGCTACCATGATAAAACGGTCGGCGTCTGCCAGCTAAAGCTTGCCAGCCAGAATTTGCAGGAGGTACCAGTGAGTATCCTGGTCAACGAAAATACACGTCTGATGGTTCAGGGTCTGACGGGGCGAGAGGGAAGCTTTCACTCTCTCCGGTGCATTGAGTACGGCACCAACCTGGTTGCAGGGGTTACACCGGGTAGAGGCGATACAATGTGGGAAGAGAAGGTTCCGGTCTTCAATACTGTGAAACAGGCAGTGTCAGAGACCGAGGCGAACGTCGCCCTTATCTTCGTGCCAGCCGCCTTTGCAGCGGACGCTATATTGGAGTCCACCGACGCGGGTATACCACTAATAGCGTGCATCACCGAGGGTATTCCTGTCATGGATATGGTAAGAGTGGCCAAGTATCTCGAAGATAAGCCCACTCGCCTTATTGGCCCCAACTGCCCTGGCCTCATATCTCCCGGGAGTAGTTGCAAGATAGGAATTATGCCCGGAAATATTCATGCTCCAGGCAGAGTCGGGGTTATCTCACGCAGCGGCACCCTGACCTACGAAGCGGTGAACCAGCTCACGGCCCTTGGGATAGGCCAGTCAACCTGCGTCGGCATTGGTGGAGATCCCATCGGAGGGACATCCTTCGTGGATATGCTTAAGCTCTTCCAGGAAGACCCTGAAACCGATGCGGTGGTACTCATCGGAGAAATCGGAGGCACCAAGGAGCAGGAGGCCGCTGATTACATCCGTGACCACTTCACCAAACCTGTCGTCGGCCTGGTGGTTGGGACAACAGCACCTCCTGGCAGAAGGATGGGCCACGCTGGCGCGATAATCACGGGAAGCGCTGCCAAGGCAGATGAAAAAGTGAAGGCTCTAAGGGCGGCAGGGGTTCACGTGGCCCCCTCACCTGCTGAGATCGGCATCACAATGAAGCAGGCTCTGGGATAATTCACTAGTCTCTGTTTCTCAAAATCAAGAGTCCTACCAAGAGGGGCGATTCTCTGTAGAGAATCGCCCCTCTTGGTACATGCACAAAATCATAGGTTAGCCGTAAATATCCCATATCAATCTTGGCGCATGAAACTCTACCTGCTACACTGCCGTTGATGGACTTACGGCTTGTTTTTTGGCCGCTGAATCGCCGTATCCAGGGTGTGGAGATGGGCGACAATATCCGCGAGCGGATCTTCTGATGCGAGTCTGGTGTAGGACGCATGTGGATGGATGAGACCGGTACCCGCGTGAGCGACCTCAGCACCGAGCACTTTCTGGAAACAGGGACCTATACTCTGGGTGTCTCCTGCACATTCTGCGTATAGCAACTTGAGGTCGGAATACGATCCCAGGGGCTTCATGAGATCAAACAGGTCAAGAACCTGCTTGAGTTGCAGGTTGAATCGGCTACTCCTAATGAATCGGACACAGGCAATTAATTGAGGTAAATCATTGTGGAACGAGATATCATTTATTGTCAGGACTCACGAGGCATGGCCAATGTGGAAGACGGATCCGTCCAACTTGTTGTTACCTCTCCACCGTACAACGTTGGCAAGTCTTACGAATCTCCCCAGGCTCTAATGGAGCATCTGGATTTCTTGAAAAATGTGTGGCAAGAGTGTGTTCGCGTCCTCTGCCCCGGGGGTCGCTTGGCGGTGAATGTGGCATCCACATGGCGTCAGCCCTACATACCGCTTCACGCCTACATCACCACCCAGCTTATTGAGGAGTTTGGGCTTTATATGCGTGGCGACATCATATGGGACAAGGGACCATCTGTTGGAGTCTCAACGGCATGGGGTAGCTTTGCCAAGGCCAGCAATCCCACTCTGCGTGACGTACATGAATTTATCATGGTGTTCAGCAAGGACTCGCCTAAATTGGAGCCGAACGGGCAGCAAAGCGGCATAAGGAACGATGAGTTTGTTGAATGGACAAAAAGCGTCTGGCACTTTAACACTGCGTCCACAAAGCGCGTGGGTCACCCTGCTCCGTTTCCTGAGGAGTTGCCGCGTCGCCTCATCTTGCTTTATACCAACGTGGGCGATCTGGTGCTGGACCCGTTCATGGGCAGCGGCACAACTGCGGTGGCAGCGGTGAAGGAGGGACGACACTTCATAGGCTACGACGTGGTTGAGGAGTATTGTGAAGCGGCTAGAAAACGAGTGGAGGCAATCCAGTCTGATGAATCTAAGAGTTCGTTATAGGCATGTAAAATCTCTTATCCGGGCCTTGTCCATTATTAGTCTACAAGACTCGCCTATCTCTTCTTCTTTCCAAGACGCTTGCGCAAGGCATTGCGCACCAACTCGGCCAGCCGTTTGCCGTGAAGCTTTGGGCCGTAGCGGCGTTTGCGGTGAACGTCATCGCGCCGCTCTCCCCTGGTATTATCCTGATTAACGCTCATGATGCCTTAATTGTATCAGAGGTCATGGGTTGCTAGGGTATGACACAGAATGACGGGAGCGTTACTCACCTAGGACGGACTAAGAGGAATTTTATGAAATGACATCAATTCCACAGGACGAGGACTGTATGCTCGATGTGGAGCTCTCTCAACATATGCTGTACTCGATCTCTAACCAACCTATAATGGCATGGACTGCTCCTGGACCATGGCATAGTAGTTACAGTGGTAAACATTGATCTGCGAGCATAAGTTTCTCACACGCGGTTCAGAGATGATAGCTGGGCTGAATGTCTGCAAAAGAAAATAGCCCACCCTGATGCAAGCTCAGGGTGGGCTATTTTCGATATGTTTCCTCTTTAGTGAGGAGGTGGGTTGCTATTATGCCCCAATAGGCTGGGTGTACTCCTCACGTAGCACCCGCTTGAGCACTTTGCCCATCGGGTTCCTGGGTAGCTCTTCGATGAAGACTACGTCCTCAGGACGCTTGAAACCTGCCATGCGTGGGCGGCAATGCTCAATGACTTCTTCCTCTGTGAGTTCAACGCCGGGTTTCTTTACCACGATGGCCCTGACACGCTCGCCCCACTCAACATCTGGGATACCGATGATGGCGGCTTCGTCCACGCTAGGGTGGGACATTATAATCTGTTCAACCTCTTCCGGAGCAATCATCTCTCCCCCACGCTTGAGGAAGTCCTTGGCGCGCCCTGAAAGGAAAATGTAGCCCTCGTCATCCCAGTACCCTAGGTCGCCTGTGTATAGCCACCCGCCCCTGAGGGTCTCCTTGGTGGCCTCATCCCGGTTCCAGTATCCCTTCATCAGGCGGTCTCCACGGGCCACTATCTCTCCATTGTCTCCAACAGCAACATCATTCCCCTCCTCGTCCACAATACGGACCTCGACATCAGGTAGGGGTTTGCCGATGGAACCAAGGCGCTTCATTTTTATCTCATAGTCCGCGTCGCCCTCGTGAATATCGTGGGCGTCCGGAGGAAGCATGGTGATGGTAGAGGCGGTCTCAGTCTGCCCGAATGCGTTGATGAAACGGGTGGTTGGAAATTCCAGGATAGCCTTTTTGATTACCTCAAGGGGCATTGGTGCCGCTCCATAGGTGATTACCTGAAGGCTGGACAGGTCGTAGTCCTTGAAGGTTGGTTTATCCATGAGACGCTTGAGCATGGTAGGCACCATCATGGCCCGGTTGACCTTTTCGTCCTGTACCAGCTTCATCCATTCCTCTTCGTCAAACTGGCGCTGCAGTACCAAAGTGCGGCCACCGTAGATGGCGGCCATCACGGCCTGCACTCCAGCGATGTGATGCAGTGGTACGGTAAGGATGTTCTTCTCCGCCGAATCCATGTCAACAGGCTCTACGTTTGCCAGGATGTAAGAGCTGAAGCTGTTATGGCTCAGCATGACCCCTTTGGGAGTCCCAGTGGTACCTGCGGTGAACATCACCATGGTGACGTCCGCTCCATCCGCGGTTGGGAAACGCTCTTCATTGGATGATGTTTCCAGGAGTTCATCGTAGAAGAGGAATCCATCGCCGGGTGCCTCCAGGGAAATCTGGTGTTCCACAGTGGTAAGGTCCGGTTTGATGGAACGAAGCATGTCCTGGTACCTCTGTCCCAAAATAATGGCCTTCACTCCAGAATCGTTTAGCATAAAGCTAAGCTCTTCTGCGCGCGCTCTGAAGTTTATTGGCACAAAGATGGCATCCAGCTTTGCCGTTGCAAAATAGCTCTCCAAATGCTCGTTGCAGTTGACCTGCATGACCGCGACCCTGTCCCCTGCGCCAACTCCCAGATCGCCTAAGCCATTGGCCAAGCGGTTGACCCTGTCAGCGAGCTCACCAAAGGAAAGTCGATTGCCATCGAAAACGATGGCATCCCTGTCCGGGACAATGGCTGCGGTTATGCTCAGTAGTTCCGTTGTGTTCATACGCTACCTCCAACATATTAATTGCGATTGCCTGCCATGATTGCATACCATACTATTTTGTTGCCAATGACGTAGTCGCAAGCTTCAACTCTAGTTCAAGGGCATGGCCAAGCGACATATCCGAGCCTCTACGCATAGCCTCCTTTATAGCTTTCAGCAGATGTGGAGGATAATTTACAAACCGCTTGGCCAGAGACCAGGCTTCCTTGAGCAGTAGTTCTCTGGATACCAATCTGTGTACCAATCCAACCTCCAACGCCCTTGCGGCATTAAACTGCTCATTACTCAAGAGCATATCTAGTGCCCTGGATACACCCAAGGTGCGCGGCATTGTTTGTGTTCCTCCGGCGACTGGTATCATCCCCAAAGCCGCTTCAGGCATCCTGAAAATGGCATCTTCCGAAGCAATTCTCATATCGCACAGGAGAGCCATTTCCACCCCAGAGCCTAGCACATAACCGTGTAGTGCTGCAATGATTGGTTTATCTACGGAAAGGAATCGTCCCCACAGGTCACGTTCCCATCTCACCTGGCGAGCGATCACACGGGAAGGAGCAGTACCAAATTCACTCAGATCGGCCCCTGTGCAGAATGCCCGCTCACCCTCTCCTCTCAGCAACACACAACGGACATCTTGGTCATCCTGGATAGCCTCCAGCACCTGGTAGATATCGTCGCGCATCTGCATATTGTGTGCGTTCAGCACCTTTGGACGGTTCAAGACTATCTGTGCTATGCCATCTTCCTTGGCATAGTCGATGGTCTCAAAGCTTGAGGTCACCACTATCCACCCCTATATGCAGCATTAAATAGAGGGGCAATGGTGCCCAACCAGAGTATGCCACCAATCACCGCGATGACGACTTCTCCAATACCAATGCCGACTTTTACATCGAGTTGTTTGACACCTGAGCAATGGATCCAGTAGCTGTTTAGATTGGCCTGGACGTGCAGCAACAGCCCAGCCGTTATGGCAACAGCAAATGCATTGATGAGTGCGCTTGAGATCGACGTGCCATGGGAGATTATATCTCCTTGGTTCCCCCATGATCCCAACAAGCTGAGTCCACCACTAGCAACGGCGGCAATAATTGCCAATGCTGGAGAAATTGTAGTCGTCAGATCTTCTTTTTTCATCAACTCGGTGAAAACCCGCATGTGAGCGTGAACCCTGAAGAATCCATATCCTGGGACTACCGCAATGGTAGTCGCGTGCCAGTATGGAAAGGCTTCATTGCTAGTGTGATCACGGTGATGCTTCCAGGTAAGAAATAACCAATAGTAGAAGTAGAGGCCGTACGAGATCATGATCATAAAAATGGTGTGGCTAATGGGGATCATGTAACTCGACTCTGTCACGACCGCCTGTTCCCTATCCGTTACGGAAGAGTCATTTTCTGGAGTTGCATGTATTTCAAGCCAATGGCCGCAGCTGGCGCAAAAAGATGTGTTGTTCTGGATTGCCCGTCCACATAGGTGGCAGTATTTCATAGTTACCATCAGTACGCTCTGTTAGCCTTGAGAAGTTTCAGCCTATTCACCTTTGAAGGTAGGTTGCCTTCGTTTCAGGAAAGAGGATAACCCTTCTGCCCTATCCGTTGTGGTCTGAAGAAGCAGGTTTAGGTCCATCTCCAACCGCATTCCCTGATCCAAGGTCATGTCCATGCCTTTAAGTATGGCTTCTTTGGCATACCTAGTTGCTATTGGAGCCATCGTAGATATGGTTGCAGCCAGCTGACCTGCGCGTTCTGTCAGTTGCGCAGGGGATGCTAGCTCTTGTACCAGGCCAATCCTAAGGGCTTCATGTGAGTCAATAACCCTGCCAGTCAATAGTAAGTCTGTAGCCCATGCACGACCAACAATCCTGGGGAGGCGCTGAGTACCGCCATCCCACGGCATACTCCCCTGTGTTATCTGCGGCAACCCCAAACTGGCATCGGTGGAGGCAAGCCTTATGTCGCAGGCCAGCGCCATTTCTAGGCCGTGTCCAAGGGCGTCTCCGTTGATAACTCCCACAACGGGTTTCTCTATCGCTCCAAGAAAGCCTGCAGTGCGCCGAGGTGACAAGTAGGCTTGCAATTGCCTCTCGCTGTTAGGTGTGGATTGGTCGTCTTCGTCCCCTGTGCAGAAGTCTTGCCCAATTCCTGTAAGCACCACTACGCGTATGTTATCATCCTGCATTATTTGCTGGCATACACCCCAGAGTTCCGTTGCCATGCGAAGGTTCACCCTGTTACCGGACATAGGACGATTCAGAGTAACCCACACTACTCCCTGTTCACTGTGGTAAAGAAGTGTTTCCATTTGTATTTAGTTCCCAAGAACCCCTCAATACTCCCATTTTTTGCCCGAATGTGTCAAGATTGATTCGCCATGCACCAACTCAGAACAAAGAGCAAATTGACATGTCTGGAGACTACATTCGGTCTCGGCCAGTTTGTTTGCCAACAGTTGCTGGGAATAGCCGCTTGGTGAAGTGTCACGAAAGTGAGATCCTGCACCAACGGCCGGTGTTCTTGGTGGTGCGGTCAACTTTTTAGACCCACTCAAAGATGTGCGGAAGGTGTTAATCTGTGACGTCTCACGCTGGGAGCCAGGGGTGACCAATTACACCCTTGGGTGAGGGAGTGTCGAGATTGACGTTCCGAAAGGCCACATAGCTTCTTCACCACTTTCGGATCACCCCTAGAGCTATATCCATGCCGTCTATGTTTTGTGGCTCTGTATAGGCGCCGTCAGGGGATTCACCATTTACCAGTTCTTCTGAAAGAGTCTCTTGTTGGATGTAAATAGCAAAACGTTGCACGATTGCCGAAATAGCTTCTCCTCCGTAGTAGTATGTCACGATGTAATCGGCGATGTCGAAACCGGCCGAACGGCGCATGTTCTGAAGACGGTGTACCAGCTCCCTGGCAAGACCTTCTTCTATAAGTTTCTGAGAGAGATCGGTTGGCACAGCTATTGTGTAGCCAGCCTCAGTGGAGGTGGCGTATCCGGGTTTGTCGGAAGTGGTCACTGTGATCTCATCTGGTTCTATTGTGTAGCCATCTACCTCCACGGCGAGGCCTGATCGCACTCGAAGAGCTATTGTAGTAGCATCCACCCTACTCAAGGCGCTGGCGATTACGGACATCTCCTGACCATACTTAGACCCTGCGATTGCCGGGTTTAGCTTTACATGGAAGTCCAGCACGTCCTCATCCCTGTCAAGGAGCGATACCTCTTTTACGTTCAATTCATCAAGTATTTGGGACGACACTTGGTCCATCATGGATTTCTCCTCAGTGGTACGGGGCTTGACAAGCACTCGGGATAACGGCTGACGTACCTTTATTCCGGCCTTGCTTCTGGCTGAGCGGCCAAGGCTTGACACTTTCATAGCAAGGCGCATGGCCTGAGACAGTTTGTTATCGATTTGCATAGGGTCTGAAACTGGGTACGACGTCAAATGAACGCTCTCAGAGGCTTTTTCATCCACCGAGCGCACCAGGTTCTGGTACATCTCCTCAGATATGAAGGGAGTGAATGGGGCCAGTAGCTTGGCCAAGGTCACAAGGCACATGTAAAGTGTGTGGTAGGCAGCGAGCTTGTCCGGATCGTTTTCGCTCTTCCAGAAGCGACGGCGGCTGCGACGCACATACCAGTTGGAAAGCAAGTCAACAAAGTCGTCTATGACCCGTCCTGCGTCGGCCGTATCGTAGTCGTCCAAATGGCGTGTTACGTCGGCCACCAGTGAGTGCAGTTCCGAGATTATCCACTTGTCCATCTCCGATTCTGGCGATGTTTCCTCTGTGACAATTGGATTGAAATTGTCTATGTTGGCATAGGTCACAAAGAAAGAGTAGACATTCCACAGTGTGAGAAGGAACCTGCGGCGCACCTCATCGGCGCTTCCATATCCGAAGCTGAGGTTCTGGGCTGGGTTGTGGCGCATGAAGACCCACCTCATGGCATCCACGCCCATGCGCTCCGCTGCCTCGACGAACTCCAGTGCATTGCCCTTGCTCTTGTGCATTTCAGCTCCCTTTTCGTCACGCATCAGAGCGTAGCTGAAGACGGAGCGGAACGGTTCGTGGTTCTCCAGTGCCGTGCTCATTGTGAGCAGAGAATAGAACCAGTTGCGAAACTGCCCGGGGAAGCTCTCGGATATCCAGTCGGCGGGGAACCAGTCTTGCCAGTAGCTCTTTTCATCAGCAAGGTAGCTGACCTTGCCTGTCTTTGGGTCAACCAGGGTTGAGAATGGCACGATGCCGGCATCCAGCCACGGATTGCCAACGTCCTTGATCCTGGAAACCACCTCTCCGCATTCTGAACATCGTATCTTGACCGCGTCTATCCAAGGCTTGTGAGGCGAATGGCCCTCGAACTCGCCCCACCCTTCGACGGCCCTTTCCTTCAATTCAGTCTCACTGCCAAGGACATCGATGTGACCGCACGCACACTTGTAGATGGGAAGCGCAAGTCCCCAGTACCGTTTCTTGGAGATCATCCAGTCATCCATGTTGTGTAGCCAGTCAAGCTCCCGATCAAGACCAAAGGCGGGTATCCAGCGTATCTTGCGAGTGACGTCAGCTATGAGGTGACGTAGTTCATCCATCGAGATGAACCACTCATCCACTAGCCGAAAGACCAGTTCTGAATCGCACCGCCAGCAGACGGGATAACGGTGAGCATAGTTCTCCACACGAAGGAGAACGCCCTTTTGACGAAGGTTTTCAAAGATATCCTCTCGCACCTCTGAGACGTTGCGTCCTGTTAGCCAGTCGAAGCCCTGGATGTAGTTGCCAGACTCGTCCAAGGGCGCAATGGTTGGCAGGCCGAACTCCTTGCCGAGCGCAAAGTCCTCCTTACCAGCGCCTGGAGCTATGTGGACGATGCCTGTGCCCTCGCTTTCGCTCACCTCGCTCCAGGGGATTACACTGTGGTCCACGCCCTGTTGCGGGTCAAGTTCATCAAATGGTCCACTATAGTGCAACCCGACAAGCTTCTCTCCTGGGAACTCCTCTACAACTTCATGGTCGTCATGGAGTATGCCCAGCAGAGCCTTGGCCAAATAGAATATCTCACCTCCCTGACGCACCTTCACGTAGGTCAATTCAGGGTTTACAGCGGCCGCTACGTTCGATGTGAGCGTCCAGGGTGTGGTTGTCCACACCAGCAGGGACTCACCTTCCCTATCGTTCAGAGGAAAGCGGAGGAACACGCTAGGATGGACTATTTCCTTGTAGCCCTCGGTGACTATCTCATGTTCTGAGAGCCCTGTGGCGCACCTGGGACACCAGGGCATCACGTCAGTACCCTCGTATATCCAGCCCTTGTCATAGCATATCTTGAGGAAATGCCATATGGTGTAGTTGTTCTCGTCCGACATGGTGTGATAGGAGTTGTCCCAATCCATCCAATAGGCAAGGCGAGTCGACTGCTGAGTTATGATGTCGGCGAAGCGGCGGACACGCTCTTTGCACGCCTCCACGAATCTGTCGATGCCATACTCTTCAATGTCACGCTTGGAGTTGAAGCCCATCTCCTTCTCAACCTCCACTTCCACCCATAGTCCCTGTCCATCGAAGCCGTTCTGATACCTCTGCTTGAATCCCTGCATTGTCTTGTATCGTTGGAACAGGTCTTTATAGGCGCGGCCCCAGGCGTGGTGCACGCCCATAGGGTTGTTGGCAGTTATGGGGCCGTCGATGAATGACCAGCGCTTGTCCGAGTCGTCGTTGCGTCTTATGTACTTTCCCATCATACCTGTCTGTTCCCACCATGCGAGCAGGTCACGTTCCATGGATGGGAAGTCTACCTTTGATGCGACAGGCTTGAAGTATGCCGAGCCCTGCCCCGTTCCCTTATCTTGCTCTTTAGTCATGTGCTCTCCAATAAAAAAATCCCGCCCCTTATAGGGACGGAATTTTTAAACTAAAATAATCCCGCGGTACCACCCTCTTTCCCCGATTATTCATTAAACCGGGGCACTCAATCGGGGCACCAACATGCCCCTGCCAATTAACGGTGGCTACCGTCTCCGCCTACTGGCCCATAATGGACGTTTGGGAAGAAACTCGGGAGGGATTTTCCAGGAGTAGGCCTCATCTGCTCTCACCGTATCAGACTCGCTGAAAGGTCTTTTGTCCTGTACTCGTCTCCGTCATCGCCTTTGTGATGCCATAGACTAGCGGACGAAAGGTCGGCGTGTCAAGTTGAATCAGAAGTTGTACTACCCCTGTTCACACGGCTTGCCGTCTACTTTAGGGAGCAGCGGGCTTCCTGTGCCTTAAGGTCGTATCCGTAACAGGCCGTTGTGCCCCAAAAGGGATAGTCCACACTGGCAAGAACGGCCTCCCAGTGGAAATAGATATGCTGGCCAAGGCCAAAATAGAACCAGTGCTATAAAGACGAAGATGCCCCTACAGTATCTGAGTATCTGACGTGATAATTGGCACAGCCAGAACCGGGGAGATTGGCTACATAAAGATATTCATAAATACCGTGGATAAAGTGACAAGGGTATCTAATACTGCGACAGGGATTGAATTCTGAAAAAATAGGGGCTTTGGGATCATTCCATCAAGCCTATATTTGTGTATTGACGGTGAATACTCAGGAACACCTTTCGTCATTGCATAGGTAATAGTATAATCTGGATGGTAAAGCGGAGCTTCCACTATCTTGTAACAGGGGAGACTCATAAGTATGCGGTTGGTATTGAGATCGAAAATTCACAAGGCTAACGTCACCGAAGCAAATGTCGATTACGTCGGCAGTATCACGATAGACGAGGGTCTCATAGAAAAGGCTGGATTCTGGCCGGGAGAGAAGGTTCTTGTGGTGGACAACACCAACGGCGCCCGGTTGGAGACCTACGTGATGGTGGGTGAAAAGGACTCAGGGATAATCTGCATGAACGGCGCTGCGGCACACCTGATCAAGGTTGGAGATGAGATTATCGTCATGGGTTTTGAGTTGACGGACACCACGGTAAAGCCGCAGAACATTGTGGTGGACAAGCAGAACAGGTTCCTCAGCTACCTGTAACTCGGCAAAGTCGGGGGCAAGGTTGCTTCCAGTGGAGACGACTAGAGGTTCTTTACGGCATTAGCCAGGTTCGTCAACGCACGTTTTGCGTCGTCAAAAAGCATCCTGGTCTTGGGATTATAGAAAAGCGGATTGTCTATCCCTGCAAACCCAGGGCTGAGACTCCGCTTGATGAAGATGATGTTCTTTGCCCTGTCCACGTTCAAAATTGGCATGCCGTATATGGGGCTGTCAGGGATATCCCTGGACACAGGGTTTGTTACATCGTTGGCACCGACAACCACCGCCACGTCCGACCTCTCAAAGTCGTCGTTGATGTCGTCCATTGCAAAGAGCTGGTCATATGGTACATCGGCCTCGGCCAGCAGGACGTTCATATGCCCCGGCATTCTCCCAGCTACCGGATGAATTGCGTGTTTAACGTCCACGCCTCTTGCCTGCAATACGTCCGATAATTCCTTCACTTGGTGCTGCGCTTGAGCAGCGGCAAGCCCATATCCAGGGACGAAGATTACCGACCTAGCGTATGCAAGAACGATGGCTGCATCTTCTGCAGAGGTTGATTGTGCTTGCATACCCTCTGATGAGCCCGCACCTGAGGATGTCGCGCTGGCTCCAAAGGCACCAAACATGACGTTCCAGATGGAGCGGTTCATGGCTGTGCACATGATCTGAGTCAGGATGAAGCCAGATGCCCCAACCAGTGACCCACTGATGATGAGTATCATATTATCCAGGACGAATCCTGCCGCGGCTGCGGCCAAGCCTGAATATGAGTTCAGGAGGGCGATTACAACCGGCATGTCGGCCCCGCCAATTGGCATCACAAGAAGAATGCCTAGTAATAGGGATGCGACGATTAGCACTGGGAACATCGGGGAGCCTTCGGCAAGTATTACCAGATAAACCATGATGCCTATTATGCTCAGGAACAGGACTGGGTTGAGGGTTTTAATAAGTGGGGAGCTCACAGCATTGGAAGTCACTATCCCCTGGAGTTTCCCAAAGGCTATGAAGCTACCCGAAACGGTAACCGCTCCAATGAATGTCCCCAACATGATTGTGATACCGACGTCCGTTTCTATGCTGGTGGAGCCGCTTGTGAGCTTGTGAAATTCCCCCGATGCCACCAGAGCGGATGCGGTGCCACCAAGGCCGTTGAATACGGCTACCATCTGCGGCATGGCGGTCATCTTGATTGTCTTGGCCAAGACAGCCCCTATGCCGGAGCCGACTAGTATTCCCGCCCCTATCTGTGCGTAGTCAAGGACTTCATGATCCAACAGAGTTGCTACCACTGCAATGAGCATTGCGATGGCAGCCATCATATTGCCGGACCTCGCGGTGGCAGGAGAGCTTAGCCGCTTTAATCCCACTATGAAGACAACCGCGGCAAGGAGATATGAGAGATTTATGATGTCGATAAGTTCCATTAGTTTGGCCCGTCTGGCCGTTTCTTGAACATCTGAAGCATACGATCTGTGACCATGAAGCCTCCAACAACGTTGATAGTTGCCAGGGCCACGGCAGCGATGCCCAATGCCGTGCCAAGAGTCGTGTCGCTTCTGACAACCACTACCAGTGCACCTATCAGCACGATGCCAGATATAGCATTGGATCCCGACATGAGAGGGGTGTGCAGGATTGGAGGAACCTTGCTAATCACCTCGAATCCAAGCAACACCGCAAGCACGAAAACAAACAGCGATACCAGAAATCCTTCTATCATCGTCCCTCCCCTTCTTGTAGGAGAGCTTTCGTAGGGCCGTGCACGACGTTTCCCTGATGTGTTATACAACATCCCTGGGTAATGGCATCGTCAAAATCCAGATTAAGCTGGTCGTCTTTCAACAGATGCAAGAAAAGGCTGGAGATGTTGCGTGCGTACATCTGGCTTGCATGAACTGGCATGGAGCTTGGCAGATTCAACGGTCCGTGGATTGTGACACCATATTTCACAATTTCGGCTCCAGGCTCCGTAAGTTCACAGTTTCCGCCGGTTTCTGCGGCAATGTCCACAATAATGGAACCAGCCCGCATGTCTTTGACCATGTCCTCAGTTATCAGGAGGGGAGCCGGTCTTCCGGGTATCAAAGCCGTGGTGATAATGAAGTCAGCCTCTTTGGCGTACCCGTGTAGAAGCTCTCTCTCTTTTCGTTGAGACTCCTCTGCGAGTTCCTTGGCATATCCGCCGGCATCTTCGGCTTTTTCATCTTCAGGCAGCCCTACGAAGGTAGCACCAAGGCTTTCGACCTGCTCCTTGACCACTGCACGGACATCGAAGGCTTGCAGGACTGCACCTAGGCGCCGCGCGGTGGCAATTGCTTGTAGTCCGGCAACACCTGCACCTAGGACAAGTCCTTTGGCCGGAGCGTATGTACCCGCCGCAGTAATCATCATTGGAAAGTACTTGGCCAGCGAGTCAGCGGCCATAATAGCGGCTTTATAGCCGGCAATTGAACTCATGGATGAGAGCGCGTCCATGCTTTGGGCCCTTGCGATGCGCGGAACGGTGTCCATACTGAAGCTGGTAATTCCCTTTGCCATCAGCTTTTGCACAAGGTTTAGGTTGGTCAGAGGCTGAAGGAATGAGATGAGGGTTGCGCCATCTACCATAAGGTCTACTTCGTGCTTATTCAGTGCCGCGTTCATTACTGGCCCTTGTACCTTTAGGACGACTTCTACGCCGCCAAGAAGTGAGGCCGCATCCAGCGATAGTACAGCGCCAGCTTCTTTATACATATCATCGGAAAAATTAGCGTCTTCCCCAGCCCCTGATTCCACCATCACATCCATACCTGACGTCACGAGCTTCGACACAGTATCAGGGACAAGGGCTACTCGTCTCTCACCATTGACGATCTCTTTAGGGATGCCTATTCTCATTTGGTTTCCTAACTGAGAAATGTGCTAACAAAACAAAAGGCCCGCGGATGACATATGCAAAAAGTACTTTCACGTAGCCATGAACGCAGAATAACGCAATCGATTTGAGGTGCCTCTCAATCTACATCTACCGATTACAACCGCCTTAAGTAGCACAGTATATCCAGAGTGTACATTAGCGTCAATAACTCTGCAAAATATTCGTCTATGTCTTCATTGGCCTCGTATGAGTCTTGAAGAATAGACTATAATCCCTCAACGATAGCAAGGTCATACATTATGAACAGCCCAAAGAAAATGCTGGCCACTCCGGCCACGCTTGCAATGACACGGTTTACGCGCTCAAAGCGGCCGGATATTGAGAATGGTATTCCCATTAACAGGGTTATGGCACCCATGGATAGAACGGTACCGAAACCAAACAGAAAAATGTAGAGGAGTCCTACCATAAATGATGATACCGCTTCACTTGTCAGAACAACCAGCATCACGGCAGCGCTTCCAGCCAGTCCGTGAATAACGCCTACCACATACGATTTCAGACGGAAGAACGGTTTTCCCGGTTGGAAGAAACCGTGGTGGCTCTGTGGCGTAGATTCCAGTTCATGTGTGTGAAGATGTCTATGTGGGTCTTCCTCATGGGCGTGCTCATGGACGTGGATACCGCGATGACGGAAATTCCAGAAGACTTGCAAGCCCAGCAACACCAACATAATACCAACCCCAAATTCAAGGAATGGAGCGTAGTCCTCGTACAATTGGGCCGCCGGTTCCTTGAGCAGCAGTATTGCAATACCGACAACAACAAGTGGCGTGGTGTGTCCCAATCCCCATGAAACTCCGACCCACAGTCCACGCCAGGCATTTCGGTACTCGCTGACGATGGTGGACACTGCAACCACATGGTCGGCATCTGTAGCGTGCTTGAGCCCAAGCAGAAGCCCCAGCACGAGTGCGGTCACCGCACCTGATCCGAAGTCCATTGAAATCCACTCCTACCAGTTAAAATTCTTTCCCGTAAACAACATCATTGTGCAGGGACCGTTGCGTTTGCTGAGGCCGCACTACGGCAGGTGGCACAGAGGCCGCCAATGGCAAAGTGCTCAAGGTCAGGCTCAAAGCTAAACTCATTGATGAGACGAATCCGCAGTTCTTCCAAATACGAAGGACTCAGGTCAGAGGTGCGTCCGCACCCCCTGCATACCATGTGTTGATGCTTGTTGGGCTCTGCCACCTCGTATCTTGCGGAATCACCACCAAGGTCTATCTCTGTTACAAGGTGAAGGCGCTTGAGAAGCTGGAGTATGCGATATACGGTCGCTATGTCCAGATAAGGATATGTCTTGATCACTTCCTGGTGAATCGCCTCAGCCGTCTGGTGCTCTCCACCTTCGGCGATGGCTCGAAGGACCATCAACCGTTGTGGTGTCAGACGGTACCCCGCTTCTCTTAGGGATTCTACGACCGCGCTGTGTCCTGACATATACGCCTCTTGCAACTGATTGCAATAACATCTTAGTACTATAGCACTGTCGCGTCAATAACATATGGGCGCAACCGTTGTGTGAAGGTATACAGATGGTGCCCCTGGCGGGACTCGAACCCACGCACCTGGCTTCGGAGGCCAGTGCTCTATCCTCTGAGCTACAGGGGCCTGGATTCCTCGCTCACTCTGTTAACTGAGGGTGATACCCACAAATGGTTCAAGGACTATAGGAGAGAGAGGCCGCAACCTCTTGTTGGTTGTTACGGTAAATATAGCAGTGGCCTCTCATGTTGGCAATATTGAAACAAGTAACCCTAGGGGAACTCTAGGAAGATTCTCACCGCCGTCCAGATCCGCCGCTCTTGAAGGCAGGTACAAGGATTATCGGTGCCAGTAGCGTAGTTATCACCGTCATCAGGATTGCTACGCCGAATATGTCAGATTCAATGATTCCACGGGACAGACCTATGCCGGCAATTATCAAGGCGACTTCACCTCGTGGAAGCATTCCGATGCCAATTCTCCACGATCCCGCCTTGTTAAACCCTGAGAGCATGGCAGGGATCCCACACCCCACCACTTTACCCAGTATTGCCAGTAATGTTATAACAATTCCAAAGACAAGCACAGTTCCCATGGTGGTCACGTCCACCATCATGCCCATGACCACAAAAAAGATTGGGACAATGGCGTGATATACCGACATGATAGGCTCTTCTAT
>Ga0114996_10002014_pt1 | contig 26656 bp, 23 predicted proteins | sample ArcticOcean_MG_C_4_FD_87039 | JGI IMG/M metagenome (GOLD analysis project Ga0114996, IMG submission 87039) | Marine microbial communities from western Arctic Ocean - ArcticOcean_MG_CB4_134 | ecosystem: Environmental > Aquatic > Marine > Oceanic | place: Arctic Ocean: Canada Basin | collected... | reverse complement strand
AGCCGCGGAGACTCGATGGTCGCCGAAGTGACCGTGCAGGATAGGGGCTCTTTCGAGACTGGCGTATTGCCCTCCGGTCAGTACGACTATCGTGTAGAAGGCGCGGCCGGCGACACGCTCGCTACAGGTCGATTCGACGTAGCTGAGGCGACCTCCGAGATGACCGCGCCCGCCATGGCACCGGAGGCGCAGACACGGGTCCTTGAGAGCGGGGCCGTTGGGGCTGGGGAGCTGGGTTCGCCTCTCAGGACCGAGCCGTGGCCCTACCTGCTCGTCATCACCCTACTTTGCGGGGAGTGGATCGGACGGCGGCGGAGCGGCCTCCGCTGACGCCATGAGTCGCCTGTTCAAGACCCGCCCGGAGCGAAAGAAGGGGATCTGGCGGAGCCTGGTCGATTTGGCCCTGACAGATGTCAGCGTCGCGGCCGGGGGTCTGGATGAGGAATCACTAGAGTCGCTCGAGGAGACGCTACTGAGGGCGGACTTCGGCGTCCCGGCGACCATGCGCCTGATCGATCGAGCGGAGACCGAGCTGAGGCGTGGCAAGGCGCGTGGCCAAGCCATGCTCGTGGAGACGCTGAAGACCGAGATGGGGGACATCCTGGGCCCGGCGATGGGCGGGGAGCTCCGCGCAGCAGAGTCGGGTCCGACCGTCTACCTCATCGTCGGTGTGAACGGAGTCGGGAAGACGACCTCCGTAGCCAAGCTCGCTCATTGGCTCTCTGGCCAAGGTCAGAAGGTGATGGTGGCTGCCGCGGACACGTACCGCGCTGGTGCGGTCGCCCAACTGGAAGTCTGGGCGACGCGCATCGGCGCGGACTTTCTCAAGGGTCAGCAGGGAGGGGACCCCGCCGCCGTGGCGTTCGATGCGTTGGAAGCTGCGGAGGCGCGCGGCACCGACGTGGTCCTGATCGATACTGCTGGTAGGCTGCACACCAACAGAGGATTGATGCAGGAGCTCGAGAAGATCGACCGCGTCGTACGCCGCAGAATCGCGGGCGCTCCACACGAGACACTACTGGTGTTGGACGCCACGGTCGGTCAGAACGCCGTGCGGCAGCTGCGGGAGTTCAAGGCGACGGTTGACGTGACGGGCATCATTCTCGCCAAAATGGACTCGTCGTCCCGCGGCGGCATCGTCGTGGCTTTGCGTCAGGAGTACGGCGTGCCGGTGAAGCTCGTGGGAACCGGCGAGGACCTCGATGACCTTTCTGCCTTCGACCCCGAGTCGTTCGTCGAGGCCGTATTCGCTTCGACACCGTGAGTTACTCGCACCTGGATCGTCCGGTACAGTTCTTAAAGGGAGTGGGACCGAAGCGCGCGGACTCCTTCGCGCGCATCGGAGTAGCCTCGGCGAGAGATCTCCTCTACCACGTCCCGCGACGCTACGACGATGCGTCCACGGTGCGTCCGATCGGAGAGCTAAAGGTCGGAGAAGACGTCACCGCGCTCGGACGCGTTCGCAGTAAGGGCATCATTCCCACGCGAAGGGGATTACGGATCTTCCAGGCGGTGCTGGAGGACGAGTCGGGCATGATCACCGCCGCGTGGCCCGGACAGCCGTGGCTGGACCGCAAGATTCGACAGGGAGACACGGTTCTGGTCACGGGGCCGGTGAAATTCTTCCACGGGCGCCAGATCCAGCCCCGCGAAATGACGATCGTGTCGCGCGAGGGGGAGGTCGACGAGCAGAAGGGACTCATCTATGTGACGTACCCGGCGTCAGAGGAACTTCCGCAGTGGGTGGTGCGGGGCGTCTTCGAGAGCAACTTGGACGCGCTGCTGTCGTGGGCCGATGCGGACGAGTATCTGACTCAGGATGCCCTAGCGAGCCTTCACCTCCCGTCGCTCTCCGAGGCATTGACGTGGATCCATCGACCCGAGGCGATCGGCCAGGCCGAGTTGGGCCGGCGTCGCCTCGCGTTCGACGAACTCTTCTTCCTGCAACTGGTGCAGGCACAGGCGCGACGCAGGGCGACTGAGATGGAGCCCGGCATCGAACATGTCCGGACGAACGAGCTGGTGCGGGCCATGCACGAGGCGCTGCCGTTCACGCTAACAGAAGCCCAGGCCCGCGTGCTCCGGGAGGTGTATGCCGACATGCAGTCTGCTCGGCGGATGAGCCGGCTCCTGCAAGGTGATGTGGGCTCCGGCAAGACCGCCGTCGCGCTGTTCGCGATGCTGCTCGCCGCCGAGGGGGGTCACCAGTCCGCGTTGATGGCGCCGACCGAGATCTTGGCAGAGCAGCACGCTACTGTTCTGAGACGGCTCGTAGAGCCCCTCGGGGTGGAAGTCACAGTCCTCACCGGGGGTCTTGCATCAGCGGACCGACGCGCGGCGCTTGAAGCAATTCAGACGGGGTCGGCGCGGCTCATCGTCGGTACCCACGCGCTCATTCAAGAAGGGGTGAACTTCGAGTCTCTCGGCCTGGTCGTCGTCGACGAGCAACACCGCTTCGGTGTGCGCCAGCGCATGGCCCTCCTAGATCGGCCGGGCCTCCGCCCGGATTTGCTCGTCATGTCTGCGACGCCGATTCCCAGGTCGCTCGCCATGGCCCTCTATGGCGACCTCGACTTGAGTGTGCTCGACGAACTCCCCCCGGGTCGGATGCCCGTGAAGACCGTCCTGCGCAGACCGACCGAGCGTGACGATGTGTACGACTTCGTGGCAGGGGAGGTCGGAGGCGGACGGCAGGCCTATATCGTGTATCCGCTGGTCGCCGAGTCGGAGAAGATCGACTTGCTCGCTGCGACCGAAGAGTTCGAGCGTCTCCGGACCAGCGTCTTCTCCAAGCTGAAGGTCGGGCTGGTGCACGGCCAGCTTTCGAGCGTGGACAAGGACACTGTCATGCGCGCCTTCCTCGCGGGAGAGGTCGACGTTCTGGTGGCCACGACGGTGGTTGAGGTGGGAATCGACGTGGCCAACGCGACGGTCATGGTCGTGGAGCACGCGGAGCGATTCGGTCTCTCTCAGCTCCATCAACTGCGCGGCCGCGTGGGGCGAGGCCCCGGCGAGAGCCATTGCGTGCTCATCTCCGAGCCCGGTGAAGAGGCTGAGGAGCGCCTGAAGGTCCTCAGAGACACGTCGGATGGCTTCGAGGTGGCTAGAGCCGATCTGCGGATTCGCGGCCAGGGAGACCTCTTTGGGAGCCTCCAGCACGGACGCGACCCCGTACTACGATTCGCTGACCTCATGCTGGACGAAGATCTGCTGCCATCGGCGCAGCGTGCAGCTCGGGCGGTCGTTGCGACCGATCCGGACCTGGAGGGGCCGGAGCACTCGAGGATTCGCGAGCAGCTCCACGGCCGGTACCGCGAACGCCTCGAGATGTACGCAGTGGGATAAGGCTGATAACGTCTCCTCCCTATGACCGAAATCAGAGAGCTGTCACAGCACGTCGGGCGGACCGTGACCCTTCAGGGTTGGGTCGAGGGCACCCGCGGACACGGCAAAGTCGCCTTCCTGGTCCTGCGGGACGGGACCGGCGTTGTTCAAGGCGTCGTGGTGAAGAGTCAGGTCGCCGAGGCCGACTGGGAGGTCCATGGCTCGCTCACGCCGGAGTGTCTCGTCCAGATCAGCGGCGAGGTGAAGGAGGACGCCCGCGCTCCCGGGGGCTACGAGATCGGGATCGCTCATATCGAGTTGCGGGCGTTGTCGGCCCCGTACCCCATCCAGCCGAAAGAACACGGCGTCGACTTCCTCCTGGACCATAGGCACCTGTGGCTGCGGTCCGCTCAACAGAGAGCGGGCCTCCGGGTTAGGGCCGAGGTCGAGCAGGCGGTCCACGACTTCCTTTATCGCGGCGGCTTCGTGAGGATCGACTCGCCTATCCTCACCGGAGCCGTGGGCGAGCACGCCGGCTCGCTCTTCGAGATTGACTACTTCGGAGAGCGGGCGTTCCTGGCGCAGACCGGTCAGCTCTACATCGAGGCCGCCTGCCCGGCGTTCCGGCGCGTTTACTGCTTCGGCCCCACCTTCCGGGCCGAGAAGTCGAAGACACGGCGTCACCTCACCGAGTTCTGGATGGTAGAGCCAGAGGTCGCCTTCGCTGATTCGAATGAGAACATGCGTCTGCAGGAGGACTTCGTCTCCTACATCGTCGAGCGCGCACTCGAGAACTGCAGAGAGGAGTTGAAGGTGCTCGAGCGGGACACGTCACGGCTCGAGATCGTGAAGCCCCCGTTCCCGCGCATGAGTTACACGGAGGCCGTCGCGGAGCTGCAGGGTCGCGGGGTCGAGGTCGAGTGGGGCGACGACCTGGGCGCGAGCGACGAGACCGCGCTCATGGCCGACCGCTACCTCCCGCTGTTCGTCCACGACTATCCGAAGCAGGCGAAGGCGTTCTATATGAAGGAGAATCCCGAGGACCCACGGACGGTCCTTTGCAACGACCTGCTGGTGCCTGAAGGGTACGGGGAGATCATCGGCGGGAGTCAGAGGGAGGACGACCTCGAGCCTCTTCAGGCCCGCATCGCAGATGAGGGACTCCCGGAGGAGGCCTATGCTTGGTACCTGGACCTGAGGAGGTACGGGACGTTCCCGCACTCGGGCTTCGGGCTGGGCATCGAGCGCACGGTCGCTTGGATCACGGGAAGGCACCACATCAGGGAGCTGATACCGTTCCCGCGGCTGATGAACCGGCTGTACCCCTAACGGCTCTGAGGACGACAGCGATGCCCCGAGCCGTTCTCGACATGGCCGACCACCGGCCGATGTGGGCGATGCCCGACTGGGTACCAGTCAGGCTACGAGAACATCTCCCGGCAGGGTGGGAGCTCGTCATGCCGGAGGGCGAGACGGACGGGGCAGGTGACGGCGTGACCCGCGCTACGCCGGAGGTCCTCGAGGCCGTTCGGGGAGCGGAGATCTACTTTGGATACGGGATTTCCGAGGATCTTCTAGAAGCCCAGCCCGGTCTCGAATGGGTGCATTCTGGGGCCGCGGGGGTCGGCAAGTCCCTATCGCCTGGCATGCTCGCCAGTCCCGTCGTCTTCACCAACTCGGCGGGTGTCCACGCCCCTCCGATCGCGGAGACTGTGTTGGCGATGATTCTCCACTTCAGCCGCGGACTCGACTTCGCGGTTGAGGGTCAGCGGCGACGTCAATGGTGGAAGGACCCCTATTACGCGGCTGATGCACCACTCTTCGAGCTTGCCCAGGCAACCGTCGGGATCGTCGGCTTCGGCGGCATAGGGAAAGAGGTCGCGCGCCGGGTCGCTGGCCTTGGAGCACGCGTCGTGGCACTCAAACGGAGGGCCGCACAACCCGAGGACTCCGCGCTCGAGCCCGTCGGGGGCGGGGAGTCGCTCGCGGAGCGCATCGAGATCGTCCATGGAATGGCCGGCCTCGAGAGGCTCCTTGATGCGTCGGACGTTCTGGTTCTGACCGCTCCCGAGACGCCCGCGACACGCGGCCTCATCGACGCGGCTGCCCTGGAGCGGCTCAAGCCGGGGGCCTTGCTCATCAACGTGGCGCGCGGGAAGATCGTCGAGGAGGGGCCGCTCATAGAAGCGCTGGCGACTGGGCGGCTGCGGGGGGCCGGGCTGGACGTCTTCTGGGAGGAACCACTCCCCGAGGGACATCCGCTGTGGGACCTGCCCAATGTGGTGCTCACCCCTCACGTCTCGGCGGTCACATGTGGCTTCTGGCGCCGCGAGACCGACCTCATCCTGCGGAATCTGCGACGTTATTTTGCCGGCGTGCCCGCGGATCAGTGGGAGAACGTCGTCGACAAGCGTGCAGGGTACTGAGCCGCACCAGGCCCTCAGCCCCGCTTCACCTCGTCCCAGAGCCCGTCCAGCACCTCTAGGCCCGCCGTTTCCATGTCGATGCCCCTGATGCGGGCGAGGGCCTCGAGCTTCTCGAACCGTCCTTGGAATTTTCGGTTCGCATCGGCGAGCGCGGTGGTAGGGTGGGCGCCTGCTAGTCTCGAGAGGTTAACGACGGCGAAGAGCAGGTCGCCGAGCTCTTCTGTCACTGCATCGGGCGCGTCGCCCCGAAGCGCATCGGCGACCTCCTGCAGCTCTTCCTCCACCTTGTCGAAGGCCCCACGGTGGTCCTCCCAGTCGAAGCCTACACCGGCGACGCGCTCCTGGATGCGGTACGCCTTGTTCAGAGGGTCCAGTCCCTTGGCGAGCCCGGACAGGGCTCCATCGCCGTCCTTTCGCTCGGCCGCCTTCAGGCTCTCCCAGCTGCGACGCTCGCCGGATCCGAACAGGTGGGGATGCCGAGCGACCATCTTGGCTTCGAGGCGCCGGTAGACGGAGTCCGCGTCGAGTCGTCCGCCCTCTTCGGCGACAACGATTTGGAATGCCAGATTGAGGAGAAGATCCCCGAGCTCACCTTCGAGCGCGCTCTCGTCCCCCTCACGGATCGCGTCGACGACCTCGTACGCCTCTTCCAGAAGGTGGGGGATCAGCGACTCGGCGGTCTGGGCTCGATCCCACGAACACTCCACCCTGAGGAAGCGCACGAGCGCCAGCGCTCGGTCGAGGTTGCCCGGGCCCGGAAAGCGCGGCTCTTCGGGCAGGGTGGAACGGGTCGGTTCGCTCACGTGGGGCCGGGCCGCCGGTGCGGGGTGAGGGGTCGTTTCTGTGGACTGTTCTTGGCATCTTTGGCCGCCCATGTCAACGAATCCAGAGGCCCGAGCGTGGCTGCGCATAAGTGCCGCCGCGCTGACGGAAAACTATGCACGCCTGCGCTCGGCTGTGGGTCCGGACGCGGGCATCATCCCCATGGTGAAGGCTGACGCGTATGGGCTGGGGATGCCGGAAGTCGTGAGGGCGCTCCGGTCGGCGAGCCCCTGGGGATGGGGTGTAGCCACGCTCGCCGAGGGACTCAGGCTAACTGAGTTGGGCTTGGACGAACCGGTGGTGGTCTTCAGCCCGCTGATGGAGGCCGAGCTCGAGCCGGCCCTCCGGGCGGGCCTCCACATCAGCGTGTCCAGCCTCGAGGCGCTGGAAGGCGTGATCGTCGCCTGCCGGCGGACAGGATCCAGGGCTCATGTGCATGTCGATGTGGACACCGGGATGGGAAGGACGGGCTTCGATTGGCGCCTCGCTTCCGACTGGATGCCGAGGGTCGTCGAGGTGGCCCGTGAGGGCTTCGAGTGGGTCGGCTGCTTCACGCACCTTCACTCGGCCGAGCACGACAAGCCGTCGGTGAGGGAGCAGTGGGCGCGGTTCGACGAGGCCCTCGGCTTCCTGGACGCTCCCCCATCGGGACTCCTGATCCATGGGCTCAACAGTGCGGGCGCGTTCAGCGTGCCGGGGCATGCCCGCGGCGCCATTCGTCCGGGGATCTTCATGTACGGCGGCGCCGTCGGCCCGGCCCACCCTATGCCAGTAGCGGTCGTGTCACTCCATGCTCGGGTGTGCCTCGTACGCAGTGTCGAGGCGGGAACGACGCTGGGTTATGGAGGCACATACCGCGCTGGGGGACCAGAGCGGTGGGCGACGGTCGCGGTGGGCTACGGCGACGGGGTGCCGCGGGCGCTCGGAAATCGTGGCCATGCCCTCTTGAAGGGTCGACGTGTCCCAATCATCGGAAGGATCTCCATGGACCTGACGGTGGTAGACATCTCCGACCTGCCGGGGGTCCGGGTCGGCGACATCGCCACGCTCCTCGGCACAGACGGTCGAGAGGAGATCACGCTGGACGAAATGGCGGAGCTAGCCGGGACGATCAGTTACGAGCTACTGACCGGCTTCACCCCGCGATTGCCCCGCATCTGGACGTGACCCCTTCCGGGACATCCGGCGCCTCGATGGAGGCGCAGACAACAACGCGAGACGGGCTGTTGAGACGCACCAGAGCTTATTCATACAAGGGACCCATCGCGGCTAGCCTAGCGGCGGCCCTTATGGCCGTAGCGGCCTGTCAGGAGCGGTCGCCGACTGCGTTGGGCGACTCACAGCTTCCGGAGGAGCCGCTCACGATCGAGGTCGAGCTCCCATGGAGCGAATTCGGCTCCGACTTCCAGGTGCTCGGAGGATACGGCTCCGTGGCTTCGCTCGGGTCGCCGGTGTTGGCGCACACATTCGCAGGCGCGTTGGAGTCGCGGGTACTCGTGCGGTTCGGTGCCTATCCAATCAGCGCCCAGGTCATTAACGCCGACGGAGCCGCCGAACTCGACACAGACATCAGGTACATCGGCGGTAGTGTCGTATTGACCATCGATACCGCGGCCAGCACCAACACCGGCCCCGTCACGCTCCAGCTGGGCGCCTTAGAGGAAGTCTGGGACGTTGGGACCGCCTCGTGGACCTATGCGGTCGACACGATTGCCGACCAGCGTGCATGGGCCCAGCCCGGGGCCGGCCCGGCCACCCAAATCTCAGCAGCGTTCTGGGATCCGGCCATGGGGGACACCGTCAGCTTCCCGTTGGATTCGGCCTCGGTGGCTCTTTGGGTGGACAACGCCGATCAGAGCCGGGGCGGGCGGATCGAGTCAGACACCGACGGCGTGTTGCTCAAGCTGACGAGAGCGGTTCTTAGGGTCACCCTGCGTTCGAGCATCGACCCGGACACGATTGTCGTGGACAGCGTACCGCTGATCGAGGGCACGATCGTCTACGACCCGCCGCCATCGACGCCCGTGGGGCTGCGCGCTGGCGGAGCACCGGCTTGGCGTTCGATCATGGGAATCACGGTGCCGACGCTTACGGGGCCACCTGAGCTATGCGCCGCCGTGGGCTGTCCCTTCACGCCTGAGCCGGGCCAAATCAGTTACGCCGCCCTCGCCTTGACGAGTCGGACCACCGAGGCGGGGTTCCAGCCAAGGGACACGGTGCGTCTCGACGTGCGCTCGGTGCTCTCCCCGCCTGCGCTGCCCAAGTCTCCTCTCGGTCCCTCGGAAACTGGGGGCCTCGGGACGTCTATCTTGCCCGAAGTGTTCGGCGCGCTGGAGGGTTCGGTCGTAGAGGTCCCGATCACTGCCTTCGTTCGCACGCTCCTCTCCGGACCCGGCGCGGGTGGGGTGGCCGGAGTGGATCCACCTTCGACCCTCGCTCTGACCTCGGCCACTGAGCCCTTCTCGCTGTCGTTCGCGTCGTTCTTCGGCCCGGCGGAACCGGGCGAACCGGTCCTGAAGTTGATCCTGACCGTGGGCACCCCGCAGGAGCTGCCATGAGCGCCCGCGTCCTCACACTGGCCCTCGGCCTTTCCATGCTTGGTTCCGCCTCGCTCTCTGGCCAGTCCCTCTTCAGCTCGGCGGGCCTGGGCCTGACGGTGGATGCGGTCGACGGCCGGGCCCGCTCGCTCGGTAACCTGGGGCTGGGGCTTTCGGGGGGCGCGCTGCTGCCAACCGATCCGGCGGCGTCTGCACGAGTGCAACTACCGAGCGGCGTGCTCGTAGCGCAACCCAGCTGGGGGAACGCCTCTGATGGCGGCGAAACCAACTACTTCAGCGGAACGCGTTTTCCTCTTTTGGCCGCGGCCTATCCTGTGTTGGGCGGGACGTTCACAATCTATTTTGCCTCGCTCCTGGACCAGGACTTTCGAGGGGAACGCGAAACTAATGTCGGGCTGGGAGGAGGGTCCGTCGTCGCGACCGATGCTTTCGAGCAGGATGGCTCGGTATCCTCGATGAATGTCGGTTTCGCTCGCATGCTCACGGAGGAGACTTCGCTCGGCGTCACCGTAGGACGCTACACGGGCTCCGTCGATCGGACGCTCGTGCGAACGATCGACTCCGGACCGGGAGGGAGCGCGGTGCAGCCATACGTGTCCGCCGGGTCGTGGTCTTACGGGGGCTACCTCGTCACGGGAGGTGTGGCCACTAGGCTGATCGGCCTCGTCAATCTTTCGGCCAGCGCGACCTGGTCCACTGCGCTCGACGCCAGCGCCTTGGGGACGACCACGGGAGACGGTGGTTCCTTCGACGTGCCTCTCCAGCTGCGAATCGGCGTGAGCGCCGCGCTCGCACCGGGATTGACGGTCAGCGCCAGCGCGCTGCGGGCCGATTGGTCGAGCGTCACGGATGACCTGAGCTTGGGAACCGTGGCCAGGGGGGTTACGGCCTTCGGGGTGGGTGTGGAATTGGCCCAAGCGCGCCTGCTCGGGCGTGAGGCTCCGCTGAGGCTCGGATACCGGCGCTCCGGACTCCCGTTTGCTTTGGGCTCGGAGGATGCGACGGAGCGGATCTACTCTGGTGGCTTCGGACTCGCTCTGAACCAGTCCGGGGAGTTCGTGCTCGCGAGTGCGGACCTGGGTGTGGAGCGAGGCCAACGGTCGGCAGGCGCGCTCAAGGAGAGCTTCTGGCGCGCGACCCTGTCGCTGAGACTGGCGGGCTTGTAGGCGGCCCGTGCGGGTGCTCTACCACACGTTCGGCTGCAAGGCGAATCAGTACGACACCGAGCGCATGCGACAGGAGGCCGAGGCCCGTGGAGCATCCACGACCGACGCCCGGTCCGATGCGGACGTGTTCGTCGTCAACACATGCACCGTGACCAACCAGGCGGACGCTGACGCACGACAGCTCATCCGGCGCCTGCATCGTGAGCATCCCGGCGCCCGGATCGTCGTTGCGGGTTGCTCGGCCGCACTGAGGCAGCTCGACTACGAAGCGATGCAGGGTGTCTCGAGGGTGGTTGCAGGACATGATCCCGCAGCCGTGGCCGGGGCCGTACAGCCTCCGCGGCTGACCCAGATCGAGCTGAGGGCCTCTCTCGACTCCCTCGACATCGAGCCAGTTGGTGGAGACTTGTTGAGGAGCCGACGCGGTGCCGCTCGAGGTTGGCTCAAGGTCCAGGACGGCTGCGACCGGAACTGCTCGTTCTGTGCGACACGGCTCGCTCGCGGTGCGGCGCGGTCACGTCCCCCTGCCGAAGTGGTCGCCGAGGCGAGGCTGCTGGCCCTCACTCACGCGGAGCTCGTGATCACCGGCGTCCACATCGGGCACTACGGCATCGACCTACAGCCGACCGAGAGCCTCTCCGGTCTCTGCGCCCGCCTGCTCGACGCGGTGCCGGACACGCGCTTCCGGCTCGGGAGCATCGAAGCGACCGAGGTCGACGACCTCCTCCTCGACCTGTTGGCTGATTCGGACGGCCGCCTGGCACCGCACCTGCACATGCCTCTCCAGAGCGGCGCCGATCCCGTCCTCCGCCGCATGCGCCGCTGGCACACTCGAAGTCAGTACCGGGGGCGGGCTCTCGAGATCGCTGAGCGCGTCACTCCCCTCGGCTTGGGCGCGGATGTCATCACTGGCTTCCCAGGAGAGACCGAGGCAGACCATCGGTCGACGAGGGACCTGCTCGTCGAGCTGCCCTTCACCTATCTGCATGTCTTCCCCTTTTCGCCCAGAGAGGGGACCGTCGCCGCGGAGCTTCCGAATCCCGTGCCTCAGCGGATCGCCGGTGATCGGGCCAGGGATCTCAGGTCTCTCGCGGACGAGAAGGGCCGGAAGCACCGGGCGTCCAGGGTGGGGACGGCGGCGCAAGTCGTCCTGGAAGGATCCGGGAGCAGCGGCCTTACCGGTGACTACCTGCGCGTCGAAGCCAACCCGGGGGCAGCGGGCCCCAGAGGAGTGCTCGAGGGGACGCTCCGTGAGGACGGTGACCATCTGCGTATTGACGCGTCCTACGAAATGTGTCCGAATTGAGGCATGCATGAGATCACACGCGCCAAGCGGGCCTACGTAGAGACCTACGGCTGCCAGATGAACGTCAGCGACGGGGAGCTCATGGAGGGCATCCTTGCCGCGCGCGGCTACGAGATCGTGGACCGCCCCGAAGACGCAGACGTCGTGCTGGTCAATACATGTGCGATTCGGGAGCACGCCGAGAGTCGTGTCCTGGGTAGAGTCTCTCAGCTCAACGGGCTTAAGCGCGACAACCCCGATCTCCTGATCGGAGTGACCGGGTGCATGGCCCAGCGTATGGGGGACTCTCTGCTGGAGCGGGCCCCCTACGTGGACCTGGTGATGGGTCCGGACGGTTATCGTGAACTACCCGAGGCCTTGGGGCGCCTGGAGGTGACGGCGACCCCGCGCACGCGGAAGCAACTCGCGGTCCTCGACCTCGATCCGTCCGAGAACTACCAGGGGCTCGAGCAACGCCGCGCCGAAGGGCCGATTGCTTGGATCCCCATTCAGCGGGGTTGTAACCACCGTTGCACCTTCTGCATCGTGCCTTACGTGCGGGGTCCGGAGAAGAATCGCAACGCCCAAGAGATTCTCGCGGAGGTGAGGGGCCTTGCCGAGCAGGGCGTGACCGAGGTCACCCTACTGGGTCAGACTGTGAACTCCTATCGCGATGGAGAGACGGCCTTTCCGGAGTTGCTTCGCAATGTCTCAAGGGTGGATGGGATACGACGGGTGCGCTTCACCTCGCCCCACCCCAACGACGTGACGCCGGAGCTCGTGCAGGTGATGGCCGAGGAGCCCGGCGTGTGCGAACAGCTGCACCTTCCTGCCCAGTCGGGGAGCAACCGTACGCTCAAACGGATGCTCCGTAGGTACACCGTCGAGGGGCTGCTGGAGAAGGTCGCTCTCGTGCGCGAGGCCATCCCAGACATCGCCATCTCCACGGATGTCATCGTGGCCTTCCCCGGCGAGACGGATGCCGAGTTCCGCCAGACGCTCGATCTGATGCGCACCGTCCGCTTCGACGACGCTTTCACCTACAAGTACTCGCCCCGCGAGGGGACCCCAGCGACCCGGATGGCTCCGGACGAGTTCCTGCCGCCTGACGAGGCGCAGGCGCGGCTCGCGGAGCTCATTGAGGTCAGCCGGGGCGTCCAAGCCGAGATCAACCGGGAAGAGGTCGGACGCGTCGAGGAGGTCCTGATCGAAAAGGCCGGCCGGTACGAGGCGCAGGTGCTTGGCCGGACGCGCAGGAACAAGGTGGTCGTGTTCGACGGCGACGTCAGCCGAATCGGTGAATACACTTACGTATCCCTCGACCGTACGACGGGAGTGACCTTCGTCGGGACAGAGACGGCGGGCCTACCGACTACGGCCGACGCGTGAGCCGAATCTTAAGGGTGGCGGCGCTGTTCGGTGCTTTCGCAGCAGCGCTCGGCTTCGCGTCGTTGAACTCGAGTCAGCGCGTGACGCTCAGGCTAGGGTTCGTCACAGTGTACGATCTGCCGCTCACGGCGGTCGCCTTCGGCAGTCTGCTCGTCGGAATGCTCGTGATGCTCTTGGCCGGCGTCCGGACGGACCTCAAGGTGCGGCGGATTCTTCGCGCTCGCCTGCTGGCTGAAGATCGCGAGGAGCGGGCACGTTTCGTGGACGGGGATCAACAGGACCTCTTCGGAGAGGGGAAAGAGAAGGACTGAAACGGACGACGAACGGGGAGGGCGAGCCTTAATGGGCCACTTACCCCCCGTGACGAGGTTGGCCCTGGCCTATGCCACAGGGGCCGCCTGGGCTCTCGTCGGCGCACCGCTCGGAGCAGCGCCGCTCGCGGCCGCCCTCTTTCTGGTCCTGCCCAACCTCGCATCCCGCCGTCCCAGCGGATGGCGAGCCCTCTGGGTCCTCGCCGGACTCGCTGGACTCGTCGCGACGCTCGGCCTGGAAGATCCTGCTGGCGGGTGTGCTCCCACCCACCTGGACGGCCCAGCCGTCGTCGAGGGGCGTTTCCTGGCCTCTCCACGGACGGGGTCGGCGCCGTTCGTGACCGACTCCTCCTGTGGTCCGTTCACGGTCGTCGTGGGGGACGCGGAGGCACCCGCGGGTCGACCGGTCCGAATCGGAGGGGTCTGGAGGGAAGGGCGTCAGCGGCCATGGTTCCTCGCGCAGGAGGTCTCGGTACGCACGGGTGCCGCCGACCGGGAGTGGCGTTGGCGGGCGGTGCGGTGGAGGGATGGCTTGGTCGCTCGGCTCGATCGCCTGTACGGGGAGCGCGCCCCCCTCGTGGCTGCGCTGACCCTGGCTCGCCGCGAGGGACTCGATACGGACCTGAGGGAGACGTTCGCCCGCGTGGGAATCGCGCACTTATTGGCCATTTCAGGCTTTCATGTCGGCGTCATCGCCGGGGTGATGCTCGTGCTCCTCCTTCTGCTCAGGCAGGACCCGCGCCGCGCGGCCCTTTGTGCCGCAGCGGGGGCGTGGGCGTACGTAGGTCTCATCGGATTTCCTGACGCCGCATGCCGCGCGGCGTTGGTTATCACTGCTGCTGCGCTGTCCCGAGCTAGGGCCAGACCGGCGGCCAAGTGGGGCGCGATCGGCGCGGCGCTCTTGATCCTGCTTGCATTAGATCCGCGCAGGCTGGCTTCAGCGGGCTTTCAGCTTTCCTTCACGGGCGCGGCCGGCCTTACGGCTTGGTCCGCGCCACTTGCGCGCGGCATCCGCAGGGTGACCGGACGGCGGTGCCCTCAGAGCCTGGCCATGGGACTGGCGGCCGGCATCGCGGCGACGCTCGCGACGTTGCCGGTCGTCGCGTGGCATTTCGAGCGCGTCTCACTCGTCGGCATTCCTGTGACCTTGGTGGCCACGCCTCTCGTCACATTGGGGCTCATCGGAGCGCTCGGCTCGCTCGCAGCGGATTTCGTCTGGCCAGACCTGGCATCGCTGCTGGCCGGTGGCGTCAGCTTCGTCATCTCGGGACTCGAGGCGCTCGCAGGCGTTGCTGGGGCGCTTCCCTGGGCGAGCGCGTGGACCACGCGCAGCACCGTCCTGGCTGGGGTGGTTGGCGTGGCCGTAGCCATGCTTCTCGCCCGACGGCCTCGCTTCGGAGCGACAGCCCGCCGCGCGACGACGGCCCTCTACGTCTCGGCGGGCGTGCTCGCGTGGCCACTCCTACTCACGCTCCAGGGGCGTGGCTCGGCAGAGATCCTCATGATCGACGTCGGACAGGGCGACGCGATCGCGTTGCGAAGCCCGAAGGGGCGCTGGCTGCTCATAGACACGGGGCCTGCATCGCGGGAGGGGGGCATGGCGGGCCATCCTGTCGTCAGAGCGCTTAAGTCGCGGGGTGTGCGTAGGCTCGAAGCGCTGGTACTCACGCACCCCGACCTCGATCACATCGGTGGCGCTGAAGCCGTGCTGTCGACGTTCGACGTGGGCGTCGTGTACGACCCGGGCCTGCCGGCTGGCAAGCAGTCGTTCGTCGATGTGCTGGACGTCGCGGCCGGCCGGGGCGTTCCGTGGCGCGCCGCACGCGCTGGTGATCGCATCGACCTCGATGGACTGGTCCTGCGGGTCCTCTCCCCGGAGGAGGAGCTCGCGCCGGGTGGTGACAGCAACGCGTCGTCGGTCGTGATTCACGCGGTCCTCGGCGACTTCGACGTCCTGCTGACTGGAGATTCGTACAAGGACGTCGACCGTCTGCTCGCGCCAGGCTTCACCGAGGTCGTCGAGGTGTTGAAGGTGGGCCATCACGGCAGCGACACGTCCACCGACGCTCTCTTATTGGCTCGAGCGCGGCCGGAGCTGGCTCTCATCTCCGTTGGGCGAAACAACCGTTACGGACATCCAGCGCCCGAGGTCCTCGATCGACTGAATAGGAGCGGTGCTAGGGTTCGGAGAACCGACAGAGAGGGCTCGATTTCCGTCCTCGGTCGACCCGATGGGAGCTACTCGGTCACGGCCCGACGTTGACGACCTGGCAGAGCCGGGGAAGGTTTGGGCCATGCTCCAGAGCCACGTCGTTACGATATCGCGCTTTCTTGTCGACCAGCAGCGCCTGCATCCGGAAGCCACAGGCGCCTTCACCGACCTCCTGGGCGACATCGCTCTGGCTGCGAAGCTGATATCGCGAGAGGTGAACCATGCGGGCCTTGTAGACGTCCTCGGCTCCGCGGATGACGAGAACGTGCATGGCGAAGAGCAGCAGAAGCTAGACGTCTTCGCCAACCGAGTCGTCATTCGCGCGCTCGACCATACGGGACACGTCGCTTGCATGGCCTCCGAGGAGAGCGAGGAGATCATTACGATCCCCGAGAAGTTCACGGCGGGCGAGTACGTAGTGATCTTCGACCCGTTGGACGGCTCGTCCAACATCGACGTGAACGTGTCGATCGGGACCATCTTCAGCATCCATCGGAAGCGCTCGAGCGGAGAGCGCGGGATTCTGGAGGACTGCCTGCAGCCTGGCTCTCGACAGGTGGCAGCCGGCTACATCCTCTACGGTTCGTCGACGATGCTCGTCTACACCAGCGGGGCGGGGGTCCACGGCTTCACCCTCGACCCGTCGATCGGCGAGTTCCTGCTCAGCCATCCGCATATGCGAATTCCTGAGCCACCGAAGAAGGTCTATTCGATCAATGAGGCGTACTACGGGCGTTGGTCACCGGCGCAGCAGAGGCTCGTGTCCTACCTGAAGACCGATGGGGACTTCGGGTCTCGGTACATAGGCTCATTCGTGGCGGATATCCACCGCACACTCCTCCAGGGCGGACTGTTCATGTACCCGTCGGACCGCGACAGTCCGCAAGGGAAGCTGCGACTCCTCTACGAAGCCGCGCCGATGGCGATGATCGTAGAGCAGGCCGGAGGCCGGGCCAGCGACGGTTTCCAGAACCTTCTCGACATCGTGCCGGAGTCGCTGCACGAGCGTACGCCGCTCTACATGGGCTCGAACGACTTCGTCGACTTGGCGGAGAAGTACTTGGCCGAAGGCGACTGAGGCCGGCTAACCGACCCCGACCTCGGAATCGAAGCTGCCGAGCAACGACGCCCGCATCTCCGCGCCCACAAAAACGTTCTCAAAGCCTGAGCGGGCGATTCCAACGAGCTCACTCCACGAGAAGCCCAGCTCGTCGTGAGCATGCTGGTATTCGCGGGACAGCGTTACTCCGGACATGAGTCGATTGTCCGTGCACAGACACACGCGGATGCCGTCGTCGAAGTAGCGGCGCACCGGGTGGGTCTCATACGAGCTCACGACGCCCGTCTGGACATTAGAGGTGAGGCAAACCTCGAGTGGGATACCTGCCTCGCGCACCGTCCGGAGAAGTTCCGGATCCTCGACCAGCCGCGTCCCGTGTCCGAGTCGACTCGCACCACCCAACTCGATCGCTTCCCGGATAGACGCGGAGCCGAACCCTTCGCCCGCGTGGATCGTAATCGGCAGTCCCGCGAGCGAGGCAGCCCGCAACGCCTCCAGATGCTCACGGACGGGATGGCCGGCTTCGGCACCAGCGAGATCGAGCGCGCAGACTCCTCGACCTAGATAGGAAATCGCGAGGTCGGCCATCTCACGGGAAGCGTAGGCAGAAAGGCTTCGCAACGCACAGACGATGACCGCGGTCCGGATCGCGAAGTGCGCCCTGGCCCGCTCTAAGCCCGCGAGCACCGCGTCGAGCACATCATGCGACCTGAGGTCCCCTTCAGTGCTCAAGGCCGGACAGAAGCGGACTTCCACGTACCGGACGTTCTCCGCCGCGTGATCCGCCGCGAGCTCGTAGGCAATCCGTTCCAGCGCCTCCCAGTCCTGCATGAGCGCCAAGGTCACGGTGAAGCGCTCCAGGTACTCCTCGAGGCTGGTCCTGCGCCTGACGGCCATGGCGCCTGCCAGAGCCCCTACTTCATCGGCGGGGAGCGAGACGTGTCTGATCCGCGCGAGTTCCAGCATGGTTGCGGGGCGCAGGGAGCCGTCGAGGTGGACGTGCAACTCGGCTTTCGGGAGCCGGCGGAGGCGGTCCATCATGGCCCTAAGAGACTTTAAGGCCGAGTCAGCACCGCCGCGGACCCTCCGGCGATGCCAGTCCCTTGTCGACGTCGATCAGGGGGGAGGGATACTCGCCGGAGAAACAGGCAGTGCAGTAAGGCCCGCCGTCCGCTACCGCCCCGACCATCCCCTCCAGGGACAGGTAGCCCAATGAGTCGACTCCGAGTGCCGACTCGATTTCGCTGATCTCCATGGAAGAGCCGATCAGCTCCGCACGGGTCGGCATGTCGATGCCGTAGAAGCAGGGCCACCGCACGGGCGGCGAGCCAATCCGGAAGTGAACCTCTGCGGCTCCCACTTGACGGAGCATGCGTACCAGGCTCCTACTCGTCGTGCCACGCACGAGGGAGTCGTCCACAATGACGACGCGCTGCCCGTTGATGACTTCCCTCACCGGGTTGTACTTCATGCGCGCTCCGAAGTCCCGGTCTTCCTGCTGGGGCTGGAGGAAGGTTCGCCCCACGTAGTGATTCCGGAGTAGCCCGAGCTCGAACGGGATGCCGCTTTCCTCCGCGAAACCGAGAGCCGCTGAATTCGCGCTGTCGGGGACCGAGATGACCGCGTCGGCGTCGACTGGGTGTTCGCGGGCCAACTGCCTGCCGAACTCACGCCTGGCCCGGTCGACGCTCTCTCCCCAAATGCGGGAGTCAGGTCGGGCGAAATACACGAGCTCGAAGATGCACGGCGCGGCGTGGGCCGCGTTCTTGAGCGAGCGGAGGTGCTCGACCCTCCCGTCATGAATCTTGATGACCTCGCCCGGCTCCAAATCACGCTCGTACTCGGCGCCGATGATGTCGAGCGCACACGTCTCGCTCGCGACCACGTAACCGTCGCATTTACGGCCCAGCACGAGGGGGCGGAAGCCACGCGGATCTCGTGCCGCATAGATTGTGGAGTCCACCGACATGATAAAAGAGAAGGCGCCCTCGAGGTGTGAGAGCGCGTCATCCACCTGGGCGTCGACGGTATGGTGGCGCGACTTGGCAATGAGATGCACCAGCGTCTCCGAGTCGGAGGACGAGCGGAAGATCGCGCCCTCCTCCACCAGCCGGGCCCGCAGATCGAGGTGGTTAGTCAGATTGCCGTTGTGGGCCAGAGCCAAATCGCCTCGCGAGAAGCGCGCCGTGAGAGGCTGTGCGTTGGCAATGTCGTTCCCACCCGCCGTCGAGTACCTGGTGTGGCCCACCGCCGTATTGCCCTTGAGACGCGCAAGTGCCTCGGCGCCGAAGACCTCCGACACGAGGCCACGTCCCTTATGTGACTTCGTGGACGTCCCGTCGTAAGCCACGATTCCGGCGGCCTCCTGCCCGCGGTGCTGTAACGCGTAGAGCGCGAGGTAAGCTTGGGCGGCAGCGTTCTCGACGCCGCTGATTCCGACGATGCCGCACATATCAGGGCCCTGTCGGGGTGGTGTCCATCAGATTCGCCAACGAGTCGAAATACGCGGTTGCCATCTCACCGAGTGGGGTGGAGACCGAGCCTCCCCGGACCACGATGCCGAAATCGTCCGTCGGTCCACCGACGGTGCCGATCTTTCGGGCCGGGACCGCATGCCGCCCCGCGACGCTTAGGACCTCGTCTGTCTTGTCTGGCGAGCACGACACTACGATTCGACCCTGTGCCTCTCCGAACAGAACAGCGACCGGTCGAAGGTCGTCGTCGAGCTCGACTGAAATGCCGTGTGGCGCCCCTCCGTCACCCAGAGCCGCCTCGGCGAGGGCGCAGGCGAGACCGCCCTCGGAGCAGTCGTGCGCCGAGGAGAGCAGGCGCTCCCCGATCATCTTGAGCACCGCTTGTTGCAGCGACCGTTCGCCGTCGAGGTCAACGGCCGCGGGCGCTCCCGCCACGAGATCGGCGGTCACGTAGAGATACTCCGATCCGCCCAACTCTTCGGTGTTCACCCCGAGGAGGACGATATCGTCGCCTTCGTGCTGGAACGCTTGCGCCGTGACTGTCCCAACGTCCTCGATGACACCGACCATCCCGATGACCGGCGTCGGGTAGATCGCATTGCCGTCGGTCTCGTTGTACAGCGAAACATTGCCCCCAGTGACCGGCGTCTCGAAGGTGTCGCAGGCTTCGACCAGGCCGAGCACCGACTCTCGCATCTGATAGTAGATGTGAGGCTTGAGCGGATTGCCGAAGTTCAGGTTGTTCGTCACGGCGGTGGGCAATGCGCCGACGCACACCAGGTTCCGAGCCGCTTCGGCGGCTGCAATCATCGTCCCGCGCTTCGGCTCCAGATAGACGAAGCGTCCGTTGCAGTCAGTCGTGGCCGCAACCGCTCGGTTGGTTCCTCGGATGCGAATGACGCCCGCGTCACCTCCAGGGCGCACCGCGGTCGCCGTGCGCACCGTCGTGTCGTACTGCTCGTAGATCCATCGCTTCGAGGCGACGTTCGGCGAGCCCAGCAAGAGCAGGAAGCTCTTTGTGAGGTCGCCTTCGGGAATCAGGTGCTCGCTCAGATCCATCGCGCGAAGACCCTGGATTTCCTCGGACTCTATGCCCTCCCGCTCGTACGTCGGGCACCCCTGAGTCAGGGGAAGAGCGGGAATGTCGGCGACGATGACGCCGTTCTCGAGTATGCGGAAGCGCCCGTCATCTGTGACGCACCCGATCTCGGCCGCCTCGAGCTCCCACTTCTCCAGAATCCGCTTCACCTCTCCTTCGCGGCCCTTTTCCACCACTACGAGCATGCGCTCCTGAGATTCCGAGAGGAGAATCTCATACGGGGTCATGCCTCGCTCACGCGTAGGCACATCGGTCATCTCCAGCTCGACGCCCGTACCCGCTCGGCCCGCCATCTCTGTAGCGGATGAGGTGATGCCCGCGGCCCCCATGTCCTGGATTCCCGTGATGACGCCACTCGCGATGAGCTCGAGGCTGGCCTCGAGGAGAAGCTTCTCCGTGAACGGGTCGCCGACCTGAACTTGTGGCCGGCTCGCTTCGTCGGAGTCCACGCTCAGCTCCTCGCTAGCGAAGGTCGCCCCGTGGATGCCGTCGCGGCCCGTGCGGGCCCCCACCGTCATGAGCGTATTACCTACGCCGGAGGCAGACGCAGTGATCAGCTCCTCGCGCTTCATGAGACCGAGGCACATCGCGTTAACGATAGGGTTGCCCTCGTAGCCTCGGTCGAAGGCCACCTCGCCTCCGATGTTGGGGATGCCCACGCAGTTGCCGTAGTCGCCAACGCCGCTCACCACTCCGCTGAAGAGGTAGCGCACGCGTCCGCTGTCGAGATCGCCGAACCGCAGAGAATCCAGGATGGCGACTGGGCGTGCACCCATCGTGAAGATGTCTCTCAGAATGCCGCCGACGCCGGTTGCGGCACCCTGATACGGCTCGACCGCGGACGGGTGGTTATGCGACTCGATCTTGAAGGCGAGAGCGTACCCGTCTCCGACGTCGATGACTCCCGCGTTCTCGCCGGGGCCTTGGATCACCCAGGGCGCGCGCGTGGGCAGGAGGCGCAGAAGGCGCCTGGAGTTCTTGTACCCGCAGTGCTCGGACCACATCGCGCTGAAAATGCCGAGCTCCGTATAAGTCAGCTCCCGTTCCATGATCGACCGGATGCGCACGTACTCCTCCGGAGAGAGTCCGTGGTCGGCGACGACTTCGGGCGTAATGGGAGGGTCACCAGCGCGCGGCGAAACGGAGTTCTCCGTGGCCGAGCCTTCGGCTGTGCTCACGCTATATGTCGCTCTTTCGGAATAGGTTGGGAGACGGTCAAGCCGAGAGTACTGGCACGCTCGTCGCGAGGGAGGTGAACAGGGCCAGTCCGTGGTCGGAGCCGAGAATCCGCTCCATGGCCCGCTCCGGGTGGGGCATCAAGCCCAGCACATTCCCCGACTCGTTCGTAAGTCCGGCGATGTTGTGCCACGATCCATTGGGATTGGCCTCGTCGGTGGCGCTTCCCTCGCGGTCCACGTAGCGAAAGACTACTCGCCCCTCTCCTTCCAGCTTCTCCAGCGTGGCCTCATCGGCCTCGTAATTGCCTTCGCCATGCGCGATCGGGATCGTGAGGATCTGCCCGTCGGAGTAGTCGCATGTGAACGGCAGGTCTGCGCGCTCCACGCGCACACGCACGTCCTTGCCCTGGAAGCGGAGCACGTCGTTGCGTACCAGCGCCCCAGGAAGGAGGCCAGCCTCGCAGAGTGTCTGGAAGCCGTTGCAGATGCCCAGAACCGGCCCACCTGCATCGGCGAAGGCCACGACATCCTCCATGATCGGACTCATGCGAGCGATGGCTCCGGCCCGCAGGTAGTCTCCGTAGGAGAAGCCACCGGGCAGGAGGACCACGTCAAACGCGCGCAGGCCTCGTTCGCGGTGCCAGACGAAGTGAGTGTCGAAGCCCACCTGTTGGGCAGCCTTGTATAGGTCGTAGTCGCCGTTCGAGCCCGGAAACGTCACGACCGCCGCCTTCATGACCGAGCTCCCTCCAGCTTATCCTGCGAGGCTTCAACCGCCGGGCCCCCAACCGAGAGAGAGACGTCGAAGTCCTCCGTGACGGGATTCGCGAGAATCTTGCGACACATGGCTGTCGCGGCTTCGGTGGCGGCATCCGCCGACTCCGCCTCCAGGTCCAGATACATGACCTTACCCACCCGCACGTCCTCGACGTTGTCCCAGCCGAGAGAATGCAGGGCGTGGTGGATGGCCTTACCCTCGGGGTCCAAGAGTCCCGGTCTGGGCTTGATGCGTATTTCGATGCTGTACCGGGTCAAGCGCGATCCTCCAGGCTAGGTTTGCGATCGATGTCGGAGTCGCCACGGCTCGGGGGACGCAGCTCGTCGTAGTCGAGCGTGCGAACCTCCCCCCAGTGCCCCTCCTCTTCATCGTCCTCGTCGAGCAGCGGGTCCCCGCCGGGGAGTCTGTCCAAAAGACCGAGAATGACCGATTTGAGAAGGCCCCAAACTATGTACAAGAGGCCTAGCGAGAAGAGGAAGTGACGAGGGACGCTGAGCGCCGCGAAGAGGCACGCCAGGAGGAGCACAGTATTCGTGATTCCCTTCGGTGTTCGCAGCCCGATCTTCGGGAACCGAGCATAAGGGACGTGGCTCACCAGGAGGATGCCGAGCAGGACCATGACCACACCCATGATTTGCTGCCATGGGAGATCGCTGAGGTACTCTTCGAAGAAGGCGGTCTGACTCCACGGATAGAAGACGGCCAACGTGATGCCGGCCGCGGGGGAGGGCAGACCGTGGAAGTACCGCTTGGCCTCGCCGCCCTGCTCGATGTTGAATCGAGCCAGCCTCACCACGATGGCGGTCACGTATACGAACGAGAGAATCCAACTCCACTGCGTATCGACGAAGAAGAGCAGATACATGATGAAGCCCGGCGCGACCCCGAACGAGATCGCGTCGACCAGTGAATCGAGCTCCGCTCCGAAGCGCGACCCGGTTCTGGTGAGGCGAGCCACGCTCCCGTCGAGCACGTCCAATGTGCCGGCGAACACGATGAACCAGCCGGCCCAAACGAAGTCTCCACGCGAGGCAGCGACCATCGCGTAGATGCCGAAGAAGAGGTTTCCCAGCGTGAACGCCGACGGAAGGATGATGACGCCCCGCTGGAGCGTCTGCCTGCTCGGGGGCCTCGGCGCTTTCATGCTTTCGCTGCCACGGGCAGGCGCGCGAGCGCGGTCGCCCCGACCCTGGCCCGGTCACCCACCGCGCACGTGATCTCCCACTCCAATGGGAGGAAGAGGTCGACCCGCGAGCCGAAGCGGATAAGGCCGATGCGCTGTCCACGCTCCACCACGTCGCCCTCAACGGGGTCCGTCACGATCCGTCTGGCGATGAGGCCCGCGATCTGACGCACGAGCACGCGGCCATGTGGCGTGGTAATGCCCAGCGACGCTTGCTCATTGTCCTCCGACGCCTTCTCGAGCCAGGCCACCGCGTACTCGCCCGGCTTGTACGAGCGGTGCTCCACCCTACCACTCACAGGGGCGCGCTGCACGTGAACATCGAAGACGCTCAGGAAGATCGTGATCCTGCGGGCTGCTCCCCGCAGGAACGACGGTTCATCCACCTCCCGAATGTCGATCACCTTTCCCTGGCCCGGAGCGACCAGCAGGCTCCCGTCTTCGGGAAGGGCCGGGACCGGGTCGCGAAAGAACCAGAGCACGAAAAGGGCCAGCACCGAAAGTGTCACCGCGAGGCTCGCCGTCCACGGGCCGCCCATTCGCACAGCAGCCACCCAAGCGGCTGCGCAGAGCACGAGAGCAATGAGGACGAACGGATAGCCTTCGCGGGCGAACCTCAACGATCGGTCTCGAAGCGAGGGGGCACGTAAGCCGAGAGGGCGACGCCCGTCAGTCTCCGGAAAACGTCCTGATACCGCTCGGACGCTGCCATCGCGACTTCGTCCGGGAGGTCAGGGGCCGGAGGCGTCTTGTCCCAACCCTCGAGCCCATCGAGCCAGTCCCGGATCGGCTGCTTATCCAGAGAGGGCTGCGAGTGCCCGACGGCATAGGTCTCCTTGGGCCAAAAGCGCGAGGAGTCCGGGGTAAGCACCTCGTCGATGAGCAGGAGCTCACCGGAGGGGACGATGCCGAACTCGAGCTTCGTGTCCGCGAGGATGATGTCCTTCTCGCCTGCCACGTCTCTGCCGTAGCCGTAAATCTCCTGAGAGAGGTCCCGGAGACGCCCCGCGAGGTCGGCTCCGAGGAGGTCGACCACCTGATCGAACGTGATGTTTTCGTCGTGCTCGCCTTCTTGTGCCTTGGTCGCCGGCGAGAAGATGGGCGGATCGAGCCGCTCGCTCTCCTGCAGTCCCTGCGGAAGCGGCTCACCCGCCAGCGTTCCTCCACTGGCGTACTCCTTCCATGCCGAGCCGGCGATGTATCCGCGAACCACACACTCTACCAGCACGGGGTCGGTTCGCCTGACCAGCATGGATCGCCTCTGCCACACCTCGCGACTCGCGGCCAGGTCCGGGTGGCGGTCCACAATCACGTCCGGGTCGACCGCGATCAGATGATGTCCCATCCGCTTCCCGAGCCGCTCGAGCCACCAGGCCGTGACCAGAGTCAGTACCTCGCCCTTGAACGGAATCGGCTGCGGGAGCACCACGTCGAAGGCGCTGACGCGATCCGAGGCGACCATGAACAGCGTCTCGGCGTCGATCTCGTAGACGTCCCGCACCTTACCGCGATGGAGGAGGGGAAGGTCGAGCTCGGACTCCAGCACTGGCGCGTGGTCAGACATGGACATCGGGTTCGGAGACGTCGACGGCTCGCTCCGACTGCCTGGCCAGCATCGGGGCTACGTGATCATCGAGAAAGCGCGTGACTTGCTCCGGGGCCCTGCCCACGAACCGGGCGGGATCGACGAGCGCGTCGAGGTCGGTCTGCGTCAGGCCGAACGCTTGGTCGTTCGAGATCCTCTCCAGCAGGTCCACCTCCGCGGCCTCCTCCTTGATCCGCTTCGCGGCCGCCATCGAGTGCTGGCGGATTCGCTCGTGCAGGTGCTGACGGTCACCGCCACGTGACGTCGCGTGCATCAAGATCGTCTCCGTGGCCATAAAGGGAAGGTGCTCGGCGAGATTCCTTTTGACGACCTGAGGGTTCACGATGAGGCCCGCCGAGACGTTCTCGAGCAGGACCAGGCAGCCATCCAACGCGAGGAACGCGTCGGGCACCGAAAGCCGACGGTTTGCGGAGTCGTCCAGGGTGCGCTCGAGCCACTGCGTGGCCGCCGTGAAGGCGGGGTCCTGGGCCAGGACGATCACGTGACGCGCCAGCGCACAGATCCGCTCTGCTCTCATCGGGTTACGCTTGTAGGGCATGGCCGACGAGCCGATTTGCTCCGCCTCAAACGGTTCCTCTACCTCACGGAGATGAGCGAGCAGCCGCAGGTCGTGGGCCATCTTAGAGGCCGAGGTGGCCACCCCCGCGAGCGTCGCCTGCACCTGATAGTCGACCTTGCGCGGGTAAGTCTGTCCGCTGACAGGATAATCCTCATCGAAGCCCATCTTCGATCGCACTGATGTGTCGAGGGCCTCGACCTTCGAGTGATCACCCTCGAACAACTCCAGAAAGGAAGCCTGCGTCCCGGTTGTGCCCCGTACGCCCCGAAAGCGGATGCTGTCGATGCGGTGGTCCAACTCCTCAAGGTCAAGCAGGAGGTCCTGGATCCAGAGTGTCGCCCGCTTGCCCACGGTCGTCGGCTGCGCTGGCTGGAAGTGAGTGTAGCCTAGCGTCGCCAAGCCCGCGTGTTCACGAGCGAAGTCGGACAGCGCCTTCACGCAGCGAGTCACCCGAGTGCGAATCAGCGCGAGCGCCTCGCGGTGCAGAATCAGGTCGGTGTTGTCTCCGACGTAGGCGCTCGTCGCTCCCAGGTGGATGATTCCCTTCGCATCGGGCGCGTCGTCCCCGTAAAGGTGGACGTGAGCCATGACGTCGTGCCGGAAACGCCGCTCGTATTCAGCGGCCCGGTCCAGGTCGATGTCGTCGAGGGCGTCGCGCATCTGCCCCAGCGCACCTTCCGGGATGTTGATGCCGAGCTCCGCCTCTGCCTCGGCCAGCGCGAGCCATAGCCGCCGCCATATACCGTAGCGTTTGGCCGGAGAGAAGAGCCGCTGCATTTCGCGGGATGCGTAGCGGGTCGTGAGAGGGTGAACGTACGTGTCAGAGGTGCCCACGTGGATTCATCGTCTCCATTGAAGTGTGCGGCGGTTGTAGCCCCCGTTCCGTTCGAAGTAGACATCCATTCGGCCGGTCCCGGTGAGGCTTTCGAAGATCCTGGCCAACTCCCCGGCGGACCCGACCGGGACCCGGTTGATCTGCACGATGACGTCCCCCCGTCGAAGCCCCGTCTGCCCCGCGCTCTCGTCCGAGAGGCCCGCGATCATGGCACCGCGCTCACTGGCTAGACCGCGTTCGGCCCGGATCTGCGGCGTGACTGTAATCAGCTCAATATCCTGCAGCACACGCACGCGCTCAGCGGTGGTGGACGGGAAGGCAGCAGCCTCGAGCTCTACGGTTTGCTGTTGGCCCTCGATGGCGACCTGCAGCCCGTCACCGGCGCGCAGGT
>Ga0114996_10002013_pt1 | contig 26657 bp, 20 predicted proteins | sample ArcticOcean_MG_C_4_FD_87039 | JGI IMG/M metagenome (GOLD analysis project Ga0114996, IMG submission 87039) | Marine microbial communities from western Arctic Ocean - ArcticOcean_MG_CB4_134 | ecosystem: Environmental > Aquatic > Marine > Oceanic | place: Arctic Ocean: Canada Basin | collected... | reverse complement strand
GTTAGTGTGACCATCGAGCAAACCCAGATGCAATTGGTTGTTCCACATCAACCCCGCGGCCTCCATGCTCATCATATAACCAACCGCCAAACCCGGATCGCCAACGTCGCCGAGGGGCAGCAATACACCGACTGATAAGGCATTACTTTCGCCCAACTTGTATTTGCCGCCAACTACGAGGCTTTCAAAGCTGCTGGCCCCCTCATGCAAAAAGCCCAACGTAGCGCGCGCGCCGACTTCCAGCTTGTCGTTGTGGGACTTCTTGATCATTATGGGCACATCAGTAGCATCGGCGATGCTACTGATGTCGCTATTGAGGATTCCAACATCGGCCCCCATGGAACCGGCTTTGCCGGGCAGGCCATAAAAGAGATCGTAGGTTAGTTGAGCCGATACCTGACCGCCACAGACCAGCAGAGCAGCGGCGAGAATGAACACTTTCTTCATGATAATAAGCCTCCTAAAGGTGGGTTTTGAATGAGAGCAGCAACTTTGTAAAAAATAGGGAAAGTAAAAAAATAGCAATGCCATCTCAGTTAAAAATAATGCCTTAGGCTCACTTTTCAGCAAAGATAGAGACTCGTCTTATTTTCAGCAAGTACTTATTTCTTACCGCGTTGCCCCTTTAATTCCGCATTCGGTAAAGCTCCTCAAAGGTATCTCGTGCCTCCCAGCCCAAAAGTCGCTTGGCCTTGTCCACCCGGAATTGGCCGGCGGGCGAAGGGCTGGCAATAAAGAACACTTCATATGGGTTGGGCATCACCGGCGCGCGCAAGCCGCAGAGAAACGCCGCGCCGGTATCCTCCCACGAAACCGTGAAAGTCCCCACGCCCTTGCCGCGCTCCTCCGCAAGAATCTCTGCGGGGCGGAAACCGCAATAGAGGAAGGTCAAGACCTCTAAAGAGCAGCGCTGGGCAAAGGTCCTGGTGATCTCCCCGCCCAGATACTTGGTCAAGGCGTAGAGATCGCCGCCAGGGTGCAGCGGCACGTCGTCGACCACCCCGGCGTCGTTCCAGTAGTCGGCGTTGTGTCCCAAAGTGGTGTGGAACGGACCCGTGTGAATAAGACGCTTGACGCCGCACTGCGCCGCGGCCTTGGCCACATTGTAGGCACCCACCATATTGACGCTGAAGGCCAGCACCGGATGCGGGCGCACCACCGACACATTGATAATCGCGTCCATACCCTGGCAGGCTTCCAGTACCTGCTCGTACACCGCGACGTCGACCACGCAGTTTTCGTGGGGCGATTCCAACAATTCGGCTACAGGGGCCCTGGGGCCCTGAGGGGATTCCTCTTGGGAGATCTCTTCTAGAGGCCGCACGTCGGTACAGCGCAATGTATAGTGGTCTTTGAGCGAACGGATGGCCGCCGCGCCCACCGGACCACCGGCTCCAAAAATAACGACTTTCCCTTCTTGTACAGTCGCCATAGCTCTCCTTCTTACTAACGGGCGAAACGCCCACCCGAAACCACGTGGTGCAAACCCCAGGAATGTCCTCTACCCGGTTCTTCTCGCGTCAGGGCATCGACCACCGCAGTGACAGCAGCAGCAGCTGTCGTACCGTCTCCAGTATCTAGGGAGCCAAAGCGCAGACAGGCGACCTCAAGTTGCCCCTGGCGAGCGATCTCCCGACACACCAATTCGGCCATATGGGGGGCCAGCGATTCGGCCTCAGCACGCGGCAACGGCGCCCAAGTCTCAGCCACTATATAATCGTCTGGGTAATCTTGCATCAGCGCCATTTGGCTAATCAGCACTAGCCGGCCGATCCGCGCTTCCACGGCCGCCATTGCCAACACATAAGTGCCGCGGGCGATGCGATCCAGCAATTCCTGCTCTGCCTGAGCCCCCGTACCGACCAGCGGATCGAAAGGTTGAGTGTGGACAATACGCTCGACACCGTCGAGTATATCTTTGACTCCAGCAGGATCGCACAAGTCGGTACTGCGGTAACTACAACCGCCCAATTCCTCGCCTGTCTCCTCCGCTTCGCCCACGGCCGCGATCTCGTACTTTGCGGCCAGGCTGCGGCACAGCACCCCTCCCAAAGGCCGGTCGGCGCCAGTTAAGAGTAGCTTCACGAACTCACCTTCTAGTCCCAGGAAAGTTTGGACGATAAATTGTGAAAGAAATAGTTCTTCTCAAAATAGATCAGCCGAGCCTTGTGTGCTGCCTGGCTGATATGCACTTCCTGCCCGGGATTGAGTGCGCCCAATTGCCGTCCATCCACCATCAGGTAGATATTGGAATCGCGCGTCTCAGGGCTGATGTGGAGGCAGAGCCGCGTTTCGGGCGATAGGATAAGCGCCCGCGAAGTGAAATTGAACTCGTTGATGCCGTCCAGCACCATGCAGCGCACTTGCGGCATCACCAGCGGTCCCCCCGTGGCCAACAAAAACGCCGTGCTGCCCGTGGGAGTGCTGACCACCACCCCATCCCCCCTGATCGTGCGGATTTTGGTGTCGTCGACAAAGACATCAACAAAAACAAAACGGTTGACCGTGCGCACAATCACCTCATTGACGGCGTGCGCTTGTCCATTGGGATAGGTACATTGCAATACCAGACGCTCACTGACCAGGTAATCGCCCCGCATCAACAATCCCACAACCTCTTCTAGATCATTGCGATCCGCTGCCGTCAAAAAACCCACCGTGCCGAAATTGACCGCCAGCACCGGACATTGCGGAAAACGATCCAGGGCCCGCAATACCGTCCCGTCTCCCCTAGAGCCATCACTAAATCCGGCTCCCCTGCGCCTTCTTCAACCTCGTTCAAACACACGACATCAATACCCCACGCACCGAAAAGCACCCGCAGTTCCTCTAACGGACCGCGCTGCTCCTCGTCGCGCAGCAAGACCCCAACGGTCTTAAATCCCTCCGTCCCCGAACTCAATCCCGCCACTGGTCCCGCCAACCCTACGCTCGGGCCTCTTTATTTGCCTGCATCTCGTAGGCCTTGATCAACGCCTGCGTTCCTTCGTCTGCACACCCGGCGCGTTCGATGACATTGAAGTACTGGTGCGCCATACTCGCCCCCGGCAGCGCCAATTTGATATCGTTGGCCGCCTGCAGCACTAGCTTCAGATCCTTCTGCTGCAAATTGACCATAAATCCCGGCGCGAAATCTCCCTGCAGGATGCGCGGCCCCAAATTGCTCAACTGCCACGATCCGGCCGCACCGCCACTGATGGCGTCGAGCACCTTCTGTACATCTAGATCCGACGCTGCCGCCAGCATCAGGGCCTCGGCCATGGCCAGATTGTTCACCGACACGGCGATCTGATTGCACAGCTTGGTCGTCTGCCCGGCGCCGTTGCCACCAATTAGGTTGATATTCTTGCCCATGGATTCAAAAACCGGCAAACATTCATCAAAGACAGCCTGGTCGCCGCCCACCATAATGGATAGCGTGCCCTGCTGAGCCCCCACGTCACCGCCACTTACCGGTGCATCGAGCATGTGCACCCCCTTGTCGGCCAATTGAGCGGCAACGTCCTGGGTGACGCGCGGCGAGACTGTGCTCATGTCGATCACTGTGGCACCGGCGGCGACGCCATGGATGATGCCGTTTTCGCCCAAGATAACGGCCTCCATATCCGGTGTATCGGTGACGATGGAGACAACGACATCGCTGCCCTCGGCTGCCGCCTGGGGCGTGGCCACGCGCTGGCCACCGGCATCGACTACCTCCTGCACCCGGGGCCGGTCCGTACGATTATACACTTTGAGCTCGTATCCGGCTTTCATCATATTCAGGGCCATGGGGGCGCCCATGATACCCAAACCGACGAAACCAACCTTGGTTTTTCCGGGTTCTGCTGGCATGGTACTATCTCCTCGCGTTTAAAAAGTAAAGAAATGATGTCTATTGTCTTCGATTTGCGCCGTTTCGTAGAGTTGGGTAAACCAGACTTGCAAAGCCTCGTTCTGACGCTGAACCAGTAATTCGCTCTCCGTCTGGGCTTGTTCTTCGGTGAATTTGGCCTCGTCCACTGCGGTCTTGTCGACCAGGCGCAATAGATAAGCACCCTGTCCGGACGTGACGATATCGCTCAATTCGCCCTTGGCCAACCGGAAAGCAGTACCTACAAAGGCATTTTTGCGGCCAATCCCCGGCACGTAGTCGGCGCGGGAAAACGGCTCGAGCCGGCGCACTTCCAAATTGGCGGCCTTGGCGGCTTCTTGCAGATCAACGCCGCTTTGCACCTGCTGGCGCACGGCCCCTAGCTGTTTTCCGGCCATTTCTGCCTTCTTGTCGCGTTTTACGATGCGCTCGAGGTATTGCTGCATTTCTGCCAAGGGAGCCACACCTTCGCTACGGCGCTGGTCCAGCATCGCCACCCAAAAACCTCGATCGGTCTCCACTTCGCGGCTAATGGTGCCCACTTCGCTAGCGAGGAAAAAGTTGACCACCCAAGCCGTGTTCTTATCCAAGGCCTGCACCAGTTCCCCTTCTTTCAAATAGTCCGTAGTCGCCACCTCCAAACCCATTGCCTGGGCCGCGGCGGCAAAGCCGTCGCGCTGAGCCGCAGTGCGGAACGCCTGGATGCGCTCGTACAGCGCTTCCTCGGTCTGGCGCGAGGCTTCAAAACGCAGGAGGATATGCCGGGCGCGCACCTTCTCCTCGCCGTCCTCTTCAAGGCGCTCTTCAACTTTTATAATGTGCCAACCGAACTGCGTTTGCACCGGCTCAGAGACCTGGCCAGGTTGCAGAGCAAAGGCCACCTCCTCAAAGGAAGCGACCATGCGACCGCGACCAAAAATACCTAGGTCACCGCCTTTGGCCGCCGATGCCGGATCTTCGGAAACGATGCCAGCCAGTTCGGCAAAATCGGCCCCGTCGGTGATCTCCTGGTGCAATTTGGCGATTTCCTCGCCGATCTTGAGCGAATCTTCGGCGGTGGCCACCTTAGCTAGGGAAACATGGGAAAGGCGCACCTGTTCGGGATGCTGATATTCGTGTTGGTGCTCCTCGTAATAGGCCCGTATGTCTGCTTCCCCCACTTCAACCTCTTCGTCGGTCACTGTATTGCCCGAGGCGAAGAGGTACTCCACTTCTACTTTCTCGTTCTTTTCGGCGTAGAACTGGCGCACTTCCGGCGGACTCACTTGTACCGTCTCGCGCAGCAGCTGCTGCAACTTGAAACTGCGCCACTGCTGTTCCTGCAAGGCTTCGATCTGCAGAATAAAATTTGTGTAGGCCTCGTTCTTATTGTTGACCGCTTCGTAAAGGAATTGCTGGTACTTAATAGGATCGAATTGACCATCGGTCTGAAAAACTTCCTGTTGCTGTACCGCCGGCGGCGGTTGCTCGCGCGTCAATAAGGCAATTTCCGAATCTGTGACCTGGATGCCTAGACGCTCTATCTCATGGCTTACCAGTAGCTCGTTGACCAGGGCATTCCAGACCTGCTTGACTAGATCGGCCTGTTCAACTTCTTCGCCGCTGCTGGCCCGCTGCTGGCTCGCTGCGTTCTGCAGAGCGCGGCGGAATTCCTGGATGGTGATTTCGCGACCGTTAATCACACCTACATTGTCGGTCTGCGTTGGGTTCGATTGGCCTGAAAAGTCGCCCCCCCATTCGATGACGATTAAGCCGACAAAGGCAATAATCACGATCCATAGGACGACGGCAGTATTCTGCCGCAATTGTCTCATCATAGCGCTGTTTCTCTCCTGCCTATAAGTCCTTCCCGCCGTTTGCGGGAATGCCTAATTTCTCTTTAACGGCCGCCGGATAGCGCAACAGACACGCCACCTGGTGGCCACTGCCCAGATCTTCGAGCGTCGGCTCGATCCGCGTACAGACCTCGCGCCGCTCCGGACACCTGGGATGAAAGGGACAGCCGGCCGGCACGGCGGCCGGATTGGGCACATCCCCCGTCAGCACCGTGCGCCGGCGAGCACGACCCGGATCGGGCACGGGCACGGCCGATAACAGGGCGCGAGTGTAAGGATGCGCAGGTTCCTCATAAAGTTGCCCGCGCTGGGCCAATTCGACAATGCGGCCCAGGTACATCACCGCGACACGATCCGATATATGCCGCACCACGCTCAGGTCATGGGCAATAAAAAGATAGGTCAAGCCCAGACCGGACTGCAAATCCTGCAATAGATTTATTATCTGTGCCTGGATCGACACGTCCAGGGCCGACACAGGTTCGTCGGCGACAATAAATCTGGGTTCCACCGCCAAGGCGCGGGCGATGCCGATGCGCTGGCGCTGGCCGCCGCTAAACTCGTGTGGGTAACGTCGTGCATAGGCCGGCGACAAACCGACCATTTCCAATAACTGCTGCACGCGCTCTTGCAAAGCGGCACCTTGGGCCAAGCGGTGGATTTTTAGGGCTTCGCCAATGATGCCGCCCACCGTCATGCGCGGATTGAGTGAACTGTAGGGATCCTGAAAGATAATCTGCATCTGCCGACGGCGCTGCCGCATTTCCTTCTTGTTCAATTTCAGCAAGTCGACGCCGTCAAAGTGGATCTCTCCAGCACTGGCGTCGGTCAGACGCAACAAGAGTCGACCCAGCGTGGTCTTGCCACAACCGCTCTCACCCACCACACCCAAGGTCTCGCCAGGCCACACGGCAAACGACACTCCGTCGACGGCCTTGACATGCCCTCTGACTTGGCTCCACAATCCCTGGCGCACCGGAAAGTGTTTCTTCAGGCCGTTTACTTGCAGCAGGGGTTCGGCGCTCATGCGGCATCGACCTTCCAGCAACTGGCCTGATGGCCCGTCTCAATTTCGACCAAGGGCGGCTCCTGCGTCCGACACTGTTGATCGGCCAGAGGACAACGCGGTGCAAAACGACAACCCGCGGGAAAATGTCGCGCGTCGGGCACCATGCCCGGAATGACCTCCAAACGCGGGCGCGGCGCATCCAGCCGTGGCACCGACTGCATCAATCCCCGCGTATAGGGATGCAGCGGCCGAGCAAAAAGCTGAGCAACGGTGGCATACTCGACTATGCGACCTGCGTACATCACAGCAACGCGATCCGCGGTCTCGGCAATTACCCCCAGATCGTGGGTAATCATCAGAACGGCCATGTTGAAATCCTCTTGCAACTGTTCTAATAACTCTAAAATCTGCGCCTGAATAGTCACGTCCAGCGCCGTGGTTGGTTCGTCGGCAATAAGCAGGTCCGGATTGCACGATAGAGCCATCGAAATCATAACCCGCTGGCGCATGCCGCCACTCATCTGGTGTGGATATTCGTCGACACGCTGTTGTGGCGCCGGAATACCTACCCGTTCCAGCATGGCAATAGCCCGCTGCCGCGCCTCCCGGCGGTCGACCGCCTGGTGCAACATAACCGCCTCGGCAATCTGGTAACCGCAGGTCAGCACCGGATTGAGGCTGCTCATAGGCTCCTGGAAAATCATGGCAATGTCGTCGCCGCGCACCTGACACATCTCTTTTTCACTTAATTGCAGCAGATCCCGGTCGCGCAACAATACCTGTCCGGACTCGATTTTGCCGGGGGGCGTGGCAACCAGACGCATAATCGACAGCGCCGTGACGCTCTTGCCGCAGCCACTCTCACCCACTAGGCCCAAAGTCTCGCCGCGTCTCAACGCAAAAGACACCCCGTCGACAGCGCGCCCCACTCCTGCATCGGTGTAGAAATAGGTCCGCAAATCGCGCACTTCTAGTAGCGCATCCTCGACGGGATCAGATGCTGACAAGATGCTGTCCTTCACTTTCCGCTGCAGCTCCTAGATCCACCGGCGTCATATCGCTACGGCGAAGCCGGACCAATGCGGCAATGCGGCGCTTTTCTTCGCCGTCGAGTTGGTCGGACTCAAACTCTACCCCCAAATGGCGACGCAACCCCTCGCATATATTGGCCACCAGTTCGCCCCATTCCACCTCCCGGCCCATACAGGCTCTCAAATGGATACTGCCCTGTTCCAGCTGTCGCGCCATAAGCGGGCGCAAGTGCTGCATCGCTTCAGGCAAAAATTCGGGCAACCTTCTGTAGTGTGCGCCGAGGGGCAGGGAACCGTGTTGCAATATAGCGCCGCGCGTGCGACGCTGAGCACTGCCGACGAGCTTGCGCCCTTTGTATTTGACCTCCCAACGCGCAGTACTCGAAAAACACGGGGCTGCAATCCCGGCGCTGCGGGGCGATACAGGACGGGGACGGGTGCGCTCCAATTCGGCGGCCACACCAAGACCGCGCAGGCCCTCGACCAGACAATGACCGATGCGACAGTACGTGTCCTCAGTGCATCCTCCCAATGCCGCATCATCCTGGCGGCAGATAATGCTATAGGTCAATTCATCCCAATGCAGCACCGCCCGCCCGCCCGTAGGTCGACGCACCAGGTCCAGGCCCGCCACCCTACATTTTTCTACATCGACCTCGCGACTCGGATCCTGAGCATGCCCCAGAGATATAGCCGGCGGATCCCAACTGTAAAGCCGCAGCACCGGACGTGGGCCCGGATGCGCTAATAACGTTTCATCGACGGCCATATTAAAAACCCCGTCGCCGCGGCCGCTATTGAGCAAACGCCAAACCGGCATTATAGGACTTCCAGCTGTTGCAGTGCATCCTTGGCCGCCAGCTGCTGCGCCTCTTTCTTGCTGCGCCCCTCTCCAGATCCCATGACCTCACCAGCGACGCTGACCTCAACCGAAAACATCTTGCGATGATCTGGCCCCTCTTCGCCATGTACTATGTATTTGGGGTGGCCAAAGCCCAGGCTCTGCGTATGCTCCAGCAATCTGCTTTTGAAATTGATGTAATCTTCGCGCTGGATCAATTCGTCCAGGTCTTTGAGCACCACGCGCTCGACAAAACGGCGACAGGGTTCTAAACCGCCGTCCATATAAACAGCGCCGATGAGCGCTTCAAAAGAATCGCTGAGGATAGAGGGCTGCTCGTAGCCGCGCGCGTTGTACTCTTCGCGGCTCAGCAGGATGAACTGTCCCAGCTCAATTTGGCGGGCCTTCTCAGAGAGGATAGTACGGCTAACAACCAGCGATTTCATCTGGGTGAGGTCGCCCTCACGTTTGTCGGCAAAACGGCGGAAGAGGGAATCGGCTACCAGAAGGTCGAGCACAGCGTCGCCCAAAAACTCGAGGCGTTCGTTCGCTTCGAGGCCTTCGCCCTGCTGCGCGTACACATAAGAGCGGTGTTTTAGCGCATTGATCAGCCATCGCTGGTCCTGGAAGCGGTAGCCTAGGCGCCCCTCCAGTTGCCGCAGCTTATCGGCCGATATCTTATCGGGGAGGTCCGGCTTGCGGAAGCGATAGACGAGCTTCGCAATCCATCCCATATGCACATTCTCACAGTGTTGTAGGTGTCGGGTGCCGGGGCGGGATCGCGACCCAGCTCATCCGTCGAAACGCTCAAAGATCAGCGCCACATTGTGGCCCCCAAAGCCGAAGGAATTATTCAGTGCGTAGCGCATTTCCTGCTGACGCGCCTCGTTGGCAGTGTAGTCAAGGTCGCACGCCGGGTCGGGATTTTCGTAATTGATCGTCGGCGGCACAACGCCGCGCCTGAGCGCCAGAATGCAGACAACGCTCTCTATGGCGCCGGCCGCACCCAGCAAGTGGCCAGTCATAGATTTGGTCGAACTGACGGCCAAATTTTTGGTGTGGCCATCGAATACTGTTTTTAGCGCCGCCGTCTCCTGCGGGTCGCCGACTGGTGTAGAGGTTCCGTGCGCATTAACGTAGTTGATTTCAGCGGCGGCAACGCCGCTGTCCTTCAGGGCAATGCGCATTGCCCGGGCCCCGCCTTCGCCCTCAGGTGCCATGTCTGTTTGGTGGTAGGCATCGGCAGTAAAACCCAAACCGCGGAACTCACCCCAGATTTCGGCACCGCGAGCGCGGGCGTGTTCGAATTCTTCGAGGATTAGAGCACCGGCGCCCTCGCCCAGCACAAAACCGTCGCGCTCGGCATCGAAGGGGCGGCTGGCCCGTTCGGGCTCATCGTTGCGCCGCGACAGGGCCCGCAGCGCAGCGAATCCCCCTATGGAGATAGGGGTGACCGCAGCTTCGGAGCCACCAGTGATCATGATATCAGCCTCGTCGTACTGGATCTTGCGCGCTGCCTCGCCGATAGCGTGAGAAGCTGAGGCACAAGCCGAAACCGTACAGTAATTGGGCCCCTTGGCCCCCAATTGCATCGAGATCATGCCGGCAGCCATATCGCAAATCATCATCGGCACATAAAACGGACTAATGCGATCGGGGCCTTTCTCTATGAGCACTCGGGCCTGGTCTTCGTGCGTCTTAATGCCGCCAATACCCGATCCCCAAATGACACCGAAGCGCTCGGCATCAATCTGCTCGATGTCGAGGCCGGAATTTTTCATGGCCTGGTCGGCAGCGTACACGGCGTATTGCGTGAAGGGATCGCTGCGCCGCGCTTGCTTGCGATCCTGGGCCAGCGTGGGATCGAAATCCTTAACTTCGCCGGCAATCTTCACCGCGTGATCTTTTGTGTCGAAATGGGTAATCGGACCAATACCAGAATGACCGTTTACCAGAGCCTCCCAAAAGGCGTCGACATCGTTGCCCACGGGGGCCAGTGCCCCCAGGCCCGTCACTACCACTCTGCGCCTAGACACAGTATTTCTCCTTAAATGAACCTTAAACCATAGTGTGAATGATCGGTTCTACCCGTCATGACATAGAAACCCCAGACAAGACGCGCTACACTGGGCACTAAGCATTTAGGCTTGCCGGACCGTAGGGTTATCAGGTCTTGCTATTTTCTTCCAGGTACTTAATTGCGTCGGAAACCGTCGCCATCTTTTCCGCATCCTCATCGGGTATGTCGAGACCGAATTCTTCCTCGAACGCCATGACCAGCTCAACTGTGTCGAGGGAATCGGCGCCCAGATCGTCGATAAAGGAAGAGCCGGTGTTCACCTGGTCTTCACTGACGCCCAATTGTTCGACGACCAGATCCCGCACGCGTTCTTCGATCGATGCCATTGCAAATTCCTCCAGTGTGTTGTTTGGTTATATTGTTTTGCTTCTTTCGAATGAAATATATTCCCTACATTGCCATACCGCCATCCACCTGCAGTACCTGTCCAGTGATGTACGCCGCCCGCTCGGAGGCCAAAAAAGCCACAGCATGGGCCACATCTTCGGGCGTGCCGGCCCGCCCCAGGGGCACCTGGGACAACATGTGTTCGCTCGCTTCCGCCGACAGATCGGCCGTCATGCCCGTCTCCGGAACCAAACCCGGGGCGACAGCATTGACCGTGATATTGCGCGCTGCCAATTCGCGCGCCAGCGTCTTAGTTAGACCGATCAGGCCCGCCTTAGTCGTTGCATAACTGACCTGCCCTGCATTGCCCATCAACCCCACCACTGAACTGATATTAATTATGCGCCCGGCGCGCGCTTTGAGCATGGTCCGCACCGCAGCTTTACAACAATTAAAAGCACCTTTGAGATTAACCTCCATTACCGCATCCCAATCCTCTTCCTTCATGCGCATGAGCAAATTATCGCGCGTAATGCCGGCGTTATTGACCAGAATATCCAATCCACCCAACCCATCGAGCACGGCTTTTATCAAAGCATCTACCTGGGCGGCATCGCCTACATTGGCCTCCTGGGCCAGAGCCTTGCCGCCCTGCGCGGTGATTTCTTCTTCGACCTGTCGCGCCGCCGCCACATTGCGCGCACACAATGCGACGCTAGCACCTTGTGCGGCCAACTCCAAAGCAATGGCTCGACCAATACCACGCGATCCGCCCGTCACCAGGGCGACTTTGCCCGCGCACAACCCCATGCTATACCTTTTCCTCCAGTGCCGCCACTTCTTCCGCGGTGCCGGCATTGACTACATCCAGGTCGCGGGCGATGCGCCGCACCATGCCCTTGAGCACGTTACCCGGTCCCACCTCTATAGCCCGTTCGACTCCCATCTGTACCATGTGCAAAACCGATTCGCTCCAGCGCACTGGATAAGTAATCTGCTCGATGAGTCGCCGACGCAATTCCTCCGGATCTTCGGTGGCTGTCGCCGTGACGTTGCAAACTACCGGCACGCGCGGCGGCGCTATCTCTGCCGCCTCCAGCAGCCCCTTCATCTTCTCGGCGGCTGGTGCCATCAACGGCGAGTGAAACGCGCCACCCACCGCCAAACCGATCACTCGTTTGGCCCCGGCCTCTTGCGCCAACTGACCGGCGCGCTCGACCGCCGCCAACTCGCCCGAGAGCACGACCTGACCGGGCGCGTTGAAATTGGCGGGCACGACCACGCCCCGATCGGCGGCCTGGCGGCACACTTCCTCCACTTTATCGTCTTCCAGAGCTATTATGGCCACCATGGTTCCCGGCTGTTCCTCCCCAGCCCGCTGCATCAATTCACTGCGTCGTTTGACCAACTCCAAGGCCTGGCTAAAACTGAACGCGCCGGCTGCTACCAGGGCAGTGTATTCGCCCAGGCTGTGGCCAGCTGTACAGACAGGTTCCAAGCCCGCCTCGGCCAGTACCTGCCAGGCGGCGGCGCTGTGCACAAAGACGGCCGGCTGGGTGATGACAGTCTGGCGCAACTCCTCCTCGGGACCCGAAAAACAAAGCTCGCTAAGCGAGTAACCGAGGACCTCGTCGGCTTCGTCAAAACAAGCGCGCGCCGCAGGAAAAGCAGCACACAAGTCCTGACCCATGCCGACGTATTGTGATGCCTGTCCCGGAAAAATAAAAGCGCACTTTTCCATAATTTATAAAGCCCAGCGGAAGAGGGTGCTGCCCCAGGTAAGCCCACCTCCTACTCCAGTCATCAATAAGAGGTCGCCTCGCTCCAGACGATTTTGCTCCACGGCTTCGGACAGCGCTATGGGGATGGTACCCGCCGTGGTATTGGCGTAACGCTCGATATTAATCATCACTTTTTCGGGCGGCAAACCCATGCGCTGGGCCGCTGCATTAATTATACGCAAATTAGCCTGGTGCGGCACGAAGAGTTTCACGTCTGCAGCGCTCAAACCGTTGCGTTCGAGCAAGCTCATGGAGACTTCAGACATTTTGACCACAGCGAATTTAAAAACCGTGCGACCCTCCTGCCGAATGTAGTGCAGGCGCTGATCCACACTTTCGTGCGAAGCCGGGTGCAAGCTGCCGCCGCCCTTCATATTGAGGCATTCGACGGCTGAGCCATCAGCGTGCATCTCGAAGTCGAGCAAGCCCATGTCTTTTTCTTCGGAGCGTTCCAATAACACACCGCCACCGCCGTCGCCAAAAAGCACACAGGTGGAGCGGTCCTCATAATCGAGGATGGCAGTCATCTTGTCGACGCCGATAACCAACACTTTTTGATGAGCGCCACTTTCTATGAATTGCGCGCCGGTGCTCACTGCATAAACAAAACCCGAGCAGGCGGCGGACAGATCGTAGGCCCACGCCCGACTAGCGCCGATGCGATCCTGCACCAGGCAAGCCGTAGCCGGAAAAACCATGTCGGGGGTAATGGTGGCAACGATAATGAGATCTATTTCGGCGGGATCGAGCTGGCGACGTTCTAATATCTGGCGCGCCACTTCGATAGCCATAAAGGAAGTAGGTTCGCCCTCTAAAACGCGCCGCTCACCAATACCTGTGCGCTCGCGAATCCACTCGTCCGAGGTATCGATCACCTTCTCCAAATCGGCGTTAGTGACGATCTTGTCGGGGACGTAGTGCGCTACTGCAGTGATTACGGCGCTGTACGGCTTCTCGCCCACAACCACTCAACCTCCCGTTTTTACCATGATTATGCCGTTTTACAGTTGGGGCTGGACGTATTCGCGGCCCCGATAAAAACCACAACTGCCACATACGCGGTGGGGCAATGCCGGCTGTCCACAATGGGCACAGGAGGTTATCGCCGTTGCCTTGGCTTTCCAATGCGTGCGTCTCTTGTCCCGCCGGGTGCGGGAGATGCGTCTTTTAGGTACTGCAGCCACGTTGTGCTCCTTTCAAAAAGTCCCCTGCCGATCAGCGCCGCCAGAGGTTCGTGCGTTTAGGAAAATTTCAATTCGCTCAAAGCAGCCCAGCGCGGATCCTGTGTCTCTTCTTGGCAGGCGCAGAGTCCAGTGTTGAGATTCTGGCCGCACTGTGTACACAACCCCAGGCATTCCGACTTACAATAGACCCGTGGGGGCAATTCGAGCAGCAGGTCCTCGCGCAGCGTTTGCCGCAAATCAAAAGTGTCGGTACCCGGCCGCAGAATTTCCATCTCCTCGTCCTGCACCGCTTCCACTTCTTCCGCTGTGGCATCTTTGCGCTGCAACAATAGACGCGCAGTCGTCTCCACTTGTTGCTCGGCCGCCTCCAGGCAACGACAGCACTCGCCGCCGACGACGCATTCGATCTGGCCTTCTACAGTAAAGGTTTCAAAAACACGACTAACAGTCAGACCGATACTGAACGGACGCGGAAAGGTAAAACTCTCGACGCTCAGATCCAGGTCCTCGGCGCACGCCGCAAAATCGAGACGTGTGCGACCTTCTGGACAATCGTCGAGTTTCAGCATCCAGGGCTGATCTGCTACACTGGGCATTAATCATTGGCTCCAAAGAAAAACGCGATCTCATTGCCCGCGTTTTCCAGTGAATCGGAGGCGTGTACGGCATTGCATTGCACATCTGTGCCAAAATCGCCGCGCACGGTACCCGCCGCCGCCTCGGTGCTGTCGGTGGGGCCGATAAAACCGCGCAGATGCGCTACCGCATTGTCGCGCTCCAACACCATGGGCACAGCCGGACCCGAGGTCATGAATTCCACCAACTCGCCGAAGAAAGGACGCTCATTATGGACGGCGTAGAAAACTTCGGCCTTTTCTTTGGCGAGGCGTTCCAAACGCAGTTCGCATACGACAAATCCTTCTTCTTCAACTCGGTTGATAATAGCCCCGATCGCGTTCTTAGCTACGGCATCGGGTTTGATCATCATTAATGTGCGTTCCATGTATTCCCTGTCAAATCAAGTGTTTCTGGAAGTTTGAGCTCAATTATAGGCGAATCTTTTAAAATATAGCACATTTTGGGGGCTGTCAATGGTCTACCACTGCGCCAAAAACCACCTAAGTCCAGTCTTTTGAGAGGGTTTTAAAGCTTGACAGGGGTTTGCCACAATGGTAAATTGCCCCGTTATGAGCCACCCACTCTTAGAAGACCAGGGCAAGGCGATCCGCGATCCAGTATGGGGGTATATCTATGTCCCCGATCCCCTGCTTGCCCTCATAGACACCGAAGACTTCCAGCGTCTTCGCACTATTACGCAATTGGGTTATGTGCACCTGGTCTATCCCGGTGCCCGGCACTCGCGTTTTGAACATTCCCTCGGCGTATACCACCTAGCCAAACAATTTCTCGTACGCCTGCTCAACTCCGACCCGCCCCTCGAACTGGAAGACGAGGATATACGCGTTTTTTTGGCCGCCACTCTGCTGCACGATATCGGCCACTACCCGTTTTCGCACACTTTAGAGGAATTGCAATCCTTCTTCGTACTGCACGAGGATCGCGCCCGCCAAATTATTGAGGACGAAAACGGCCCGATCTACCGCATTCTCTCCGAGCAGCTCGACGTCGACCCAGTGCGCGTGGCTAATGTCATAGACTACGAGACACACCAGCGCGACGTGCCGGAGCGCGACCTGCTGCTGGCCAATATCCTTAGTGGTACACTCGACCCCGACAAGATCGACTACTTATTGCGCGATTCGCTCTTTTGCGGCGTGCCCTTTGGCGAGAGCGTCAACCGCGACCGCCTCATCGGCTCGATCAAATTCGACGCCGAGCGCCAAAACTTGGCCATTACCAGCAAGGGCGTCTCCGCCGTCGAGGCCCTAGTCTTCACCAATTACCTGATGTACCGCAACGTCTACTGGCACCACGCTGTGCGTTCGGCCTCGGCCATGTTTAAACGCGCCGTGCAAGAAATTCTGCTCCACCCCGACTGTAGGTTAGAAATCACCAACTTCCATCAGATATCCGAGTGGGAATTGGTGATGCACCTGCGCCAGGAGCAGGAGCGCTTGGGGCTGGAGGGATCGGCCCAATTGCTCGACGGCACGATCTATCGCCGCCTCTACAAGGTCGGCAGCTACATCGAACCGGGAGAACGCAAGCAGGAGCTCTTACACTTTCTCTACGACCTCTACCAGCACCCGGAAAAACGCCGCGATAAGGAGATCGAATTGTGCCAAATCTTCAGCGAGCGTCTAGGCCGTCCGCTCCAGGGGCACGAAATCCTCATTGACATTCCCGCCTTTAACAAAAGTCCCCAGGTCGACCTCAAAGTGTTCTATGGCAAGGAAGTTCCCGGCGACAAGGCCGATCCACTAACCTTTGACGACCCCGAGGTCTCGCGCCTGCGCGAATCGCTGCTGCACAATTTCGAAGACCAAGCCAAGATCTTCCGCATTTTCTGTATAGACGATCCCCAATTGCGCGGTCTAGTAAAAGAGCAGGTGAAACGCTATCTGCACTGACGCGTCTCTTTATCTGAGGAACCGGTTCCTTTTTGCCGATGATATTATAGAGAGATTCCCCTTATTTATGTGAGATCTATGCGCCTGCTAATCTGCCTTCTACTTTCTTTGCCCGGCATCCTTGCCGCCGCCGAACCGCCCCGCATCGCCGTGGTCGCTGGCGAAGAGCACAAAGATATCGCCGCCCTCGTCACCGCCGTGCTCCAAGAGGAATTGGGTCGCAGCGGCAAATTTACCCTGATCGAACGCACCCGCCTCAAAGAAGTCATCGAGGAAATTACCTTCCAACACAGTGGCATCACCGAAGACGAGACGGCCACTGAAATCGGCAAACACTTCAACGTCGAATTGCTGTTCTTCGCCCAGATCCACCGCATTCGCCCCGACTACGCCGCCACCCTCAAAATTGTCGATGTGGGCACCAACCAAGTGCTGCGCGTCGAGGAACAAGCTCTGGGCCGCAACCAACCGGCCTTCCGTGACTCCACCCGCAAACTCGCCCGCCACCTCTTGCAAGCGACCTCTCTGCTGGCGCCCTCGGAAATGGTCCTCATGCCCACTGGCGCCTTCAATATGGGCTCGGCCCATGGCCTGGCCGACGAAATGCCGGTCCACCCGGTCGCGGTCGACGCTTTCTACATCGACCGCCACGAAGTCAGCCGCATCGCCTACCACGAATACCTGCGCAGCCAAAACTTGGCCCCCGAGAGCGCGCTTGCAGATCCCGAACACCCCATGACCTTAATTTCTTGGAATGACGCTCAGAATTATTGTAGCTGGTTGGGCAAACGCCTGCCCACCGAAGCCGAATGGGAATTCGCCGCCCGCGGTGCCAGCGGCCGCCCCTACCCCTGGGGCGACAAAAAGCCGACGACGACCCTGGCCCGCTTCGGCGGCCAATTCAAAGGCCCACTCGCCGTCTATTCTTTGCCCCAGGGCACCACTCCCGAGGGCATTTTCCACATGGCCGGCAACGTGGCCGAATGGGTGCAAGACTGGTGGGGACCCTACGCCGGCGACAAGGCCAAAAATCCCACCGGTCCCGAAGAGGGCGACTACAAAGTGGTGCGTGGCGGTTCTTGGGAGCCGGCCGCTGACCTCAGACCTACTGCCCGCGGCTACCACAGTCCCGATCGCGGCTCGGCTTATATCGGCTTCCGCTGTGCCCGCGATACCTCGCCACCGTAAATCTCGGAGGCGCACCCCGTGACCGACCTGCTCTCCCTCCCCTTGAGCCAGTTGGACCGTCCCTGCAAATTCCACAGCCGCGTCCTCGACGCCGAGCTATGGCTAGCACCCTAGGACAACGCCGAACCCAACCTGGAGGCACCCGTCTACTCGGTCGCCGAATGCAAAATCTTGCTCGCCTTGCGCCCCTCGCCGACAGATTTACGCGCCATCCACCTGGCCAAAACCGTCTTCTGCGGCGAACTTACAGCAGCGGGCCTGCGGGATAATTTGCGACAGCATTACCGGGATCTGAAAAAACGCTACGACGATATGGCTCGCCAACTAGATAGCGGAACCGCTTCCTTCACCGACGACGCCATACTGGACATCGCCCGCCAAATGAGTCATCTTCTAAACCAAGCAGATAACCTGGAATAAAATCTTGACCTATCCCGAACTTTCCTTGAACAAAGGCAGTGAACGCGGCCTACTCAACGGCCATCCTTGGATTTTTAGCGGGGCCGTGGCCACCCCCCCTGCACGCACTCAACCGGGTGCCGTCGTCGATGTGGTCGATTGTCACCGCCGCTTTATCGGCCGCGGTCACTACAACCCAAATTCAGATATCCGCGTGCGCCTATTGACGCGCACTAAGACCCAACCCATCAACCAGGATTTCTACTGCGAGCGCATTGCCCGCGCCCACCAATTGCGCCTCGACGGCGACCTGCCCAATCGCACCAACGCCTACCGCATCGTCCACGGCGAGAACGACGGTCTACCCGGCCTCGTCGTCGACTTTTACAATGGCTTCCTCTCAATCCAATTCCACACCTGGGGCATGGAGGCGGCGCGCAAAGAAATCCTCGCCGCCCTGGCTCAAGTCCTGCCTTCAAAGGGCCTTTTCGAGCGCAGCGATGTGGGCACCCGCCGCGCTGAAGGCCTACCCGACCGCCCCACCGGCGTGCTCCAGGGCGAAGCCCCGCCTGCAACTATCCAAATCGAAGAATGCGGCGTTCCCTTGCACATCGACCTCTACCGCGGCCAAAAGACAGGTTTTTTCCTCGACCAGCGCGACAACCGCGCCCTCTTGCAACACTACGCCCGCGACCAAAGCCTGCTCAATTGCTTCGCTTACACCAGCGGTTTTTCCGCCCACGCCCTGCGCGGCGGTGCTCGTCGCACGCTCGACGTCGATATCTCCTCCCACATCGTCCCAGCCGCCCGCCAAAATCTCACTGCCAACGCCTCGCCAAACGCCACCTCCCACTACCTAATCGCCAATATCTTTCCTTTTCTCGAGCACCTGTCCGAGCGCGGTCCCCTTTTCGACATCGTCGTCCTCGATCCACCCTCCCTATTGCGCCGCCGCGGCAATTTTAAACAAGCCATGGGCATCTACACTAAACTCAACCGCAATGCCTTGCGCTTGGTCCGCTCCGGTGGCCTGCTGGTAACGGCCTCCTGTTCCAGCCGCATCTCTGCGGAGGATTTCTTCCTCATCCACCAACGCGCCGCCACCGGTGCCCAGGTGGAATCCCGTATCCTCCACTCCAATCTGCACGCCAGCGACCACCCCGCCAATCCCGCCTTCCCCGAAGGACGCTATCTCAAATGCATCTTTGCACGCGTGCTGCGCTAACATAAAAAACCGCGCGAGTACCCAAGGGTACACCGCGCGGCCATTTAACAGCGAAACTTAAGCGAGCGCAGAAATCGCCCTCGCTCTACAATAAGTGCCAACTCCTTCCTTACTTAACCAACAACAATTTCCTCGCCTGTACAAATGCCCCGGCTTTCAGCCTGGAGAAATACACCCCGGCTGCCACCGTCCTTCCTCCGTCATCCCGACCATCCCACACTACCCGATGCGCCCCCGCCATCTGCATGCCTCTCACCAAAACTCGTATCTCCTGTCCCAAAACATCGTATACCGACAATTGCACCTCCGTCGCCTCCGGTAATTGAAAACCAATCGTCGTCGACGGATTGAACGGATTGGGATAGTTCGGCTGCAAGGAGACCACCTGCGGCACCCAACGCGTCTCGACCTGACCCAGCGCGCGCGGCTGTACCAACTCGCCAGCAGTGGTGCGCGCCGTCGCCGCGCCTATCCGGAAAAGTCCTACCGCTTCCGCATAGAGCGGCTCAAAACGCAACTGTGCCAACAGTCCTTCTGCAGCAGTAGCGGTGCCCACCTGACTGACGGCGATAAACACCTCACCCTCGTCCTGTGAAGTGTACAGGAGCGGGTCGCGACCGGACCGCCGCAGCGCGCTCTGGTCGCCGGATACCTCTGCAAAACGGAAGGCCTGCGGATCGTATTCCACCACCAAGCCCAGTCCGCTCAGCGGCAAGTCCACACTGTTTAGGTCAACCAAAATCCCCTCCGCGTCGGAGCGCGCCGTCAAGGTAAGCTCACCCGCTGCCACTGGCAGGGTGGAAGCTAAGGTCCGCTTGGCCGCGACTTCGCTTTCGAAACGTTCGGCAAAAATGAAAAGATCGGTGAAATCAATCAGACCGCTGCTGTCTAGGTCGAAAGAATTGTTGGTATTATCGGCCAATTGGCCGAAAACTGCGGCGAAGAGGAAAAAGTCGCCAAAACCGACCTCGCCGTCGCCATCAAAATCAGCCGCACCGCCGCCCGTGCCGACCGCCTGGGTGCTGATACGGCCGAAAATATTTGACTCGATCTCCTGTTGCTCCCCGCCGAAAATTTTGAGCGAATACGCCGAGATAAGTAGATCGGTCTCGCTGAAATCCTCAGTCGCTGTAAAGATCAGGGTCCCGGCTAGGCCGCTGCCCGAAGCCGCTATCGCCTCAGTAGCCCCCAGGATAGCACTGCCGAATTCGACGCTATTAGTCGTCAATAGCGGCGGCAGGCCGAAAGCGTTGCCGCCACCCGACCTGAGAAAATCGCCTTCGCTGAAAGTGACATAACGCAATTGCTCGTCATCGTAGGTAACCGTGACCGAATAATTGGTCAAATCAATCGCCTCGTTGACATAGACCTGGACACTCACATCTTCGCCGGCATTGACCCGTCCCAGATGGAACAATTCATCATCTCCCGCATCCGAGTCGAAGTCGAACGAGAATACACCTTTAGCTTGGTCCAACAAATTGATTGGCGGCGTCACCAAGGCTACAGTCTCGGTACTGAGCGTATCGCGTTCCCCACTTAAGGCATTGATGATGACCCGGTCCAGGCTCAGACTGGCGGCCGTGTAACCTTCTAAAGTAGTAAAATGCACTACGCCGATGAGTCCGTCGCCGGCAGCGACCGTAGCTTCAGTTGGGCTCAAGACCGCCCCACCGAATTCCACCGAACTGCCCCGCAGACGATCGGGCAAGAAGAGAGCTACGGCACCGGGAGCACTGCGAAAAATGTGTGCCTCGTCTGCGCCGCCCTCGCTGGAAGAAGAAAAGGCTACCTGAGTAGAATCGAAACCGACGATTAGCGATAGGCCAGTGACGTCAATCAAGTCGCGGGCGTACACGGCCAACTCTATGGTCTCTCCTGCGGCCAGTTCTGCTTTGGTCGTCATTTGGTCGCCGGCGGCTGTGTCCAGGTCGAGCGATAAAGCGGCCGTAGCATTGGGGCCGCCCTCGCCGGATCCTGCATCTGACCCTTCTGTTTCGACCCCAAGGGCAAAATCAATTCCGTCCAGACTATCCCCCCCTACCTCAAAAGAATCGGGTAGGCCATCCCCGTCGGGGTCGTAAAAGAACAATAGGTTTTGACCGCCTACCGTTTCCAATTCCACAAAGGCAGCGTAAGTACCGGCCAACACTTCCTCCACCAGGTAAGTGCCGTCTTCTTCAACCAGAGCCCCGGCCACTACTTCGAGACCGGCCTGATTCGGTTCAAAGAGGAAAACCGCGGCAGCGCTGATCTCGTCACCCTCCAGGGCCACATTGCCACTCACCGAACCCAGTACCAAATCTGCAGCACCCGGCGGGCGAATAGCCAATTGGAAGGGCTCGACCAATTCCTGGCCCGAAACACCGCGGGCAAAAGCCACGGTAAAACGATAGCTGGTAGCGGTCTCGAGTTCGATACCAGTGAAGAAAATGCGGCGGCCGTCTTCGGAGAGAGAAAAATCATCCATAATCTCCCCCGATAACGGCACTGGATGGATGAAAGCATCCACTTCAACAAAGTCGCGGAACGCCACCAGCTCTTCGCTAAACTCAACGCTTAGATCGATGACCTGCGGTGCGTTGAGCAACTCTTCGGGTGCCGGATTTACAGCGGTTATCCGCAACCCTACTTTGCGCACATCTTCTGGGCGCAACAAAAAGTCGATGCCCTCAATGTCGGGCTCGACATCTTCGCGCACGTCGCCCAGCGCATTCTGTGAAAAACCAAAGAACCGCGTATCGATGAAATCGGGGGGGGCCTCCGTGCCAAAGAAACCCACAGCTTCGAAAGCATTGAAGTCGCGGCCCAGCGTCCCTGTTGGCAGGCGGAAAAATGACGGCAAAGCCACATCGACCCCGGCCACCACAACATAGCGCCCCGGCTCGACGTGATCGAAGGCGTAAAAGCCGTCCTCGCTCAACGTCGCTGCCACAGCGAATTGTTCCACCGCCGGATCAAAGGGGTCGAAGTCAACAAAAGGAATCAGCGCCAGACTAGCCGGCGTGCGGATCACCTTTTCTGGCGGCAACCGTTCGGGCAAGGCTAGATTGCCTTCAATTACTCCCTCGGGCAATTCAACACCCGTAGTGAAGACCACAACTTCTGGATTCTCCAACAGTAACCCATCTTCCGACTCGGCGTTGCGCACCACTACGCTATAGGTAGTATTAGCGTCCCACTCCACATCTAAGGAGACCGTCAGGCCATCTTCGCTGACCAACAATTGGTCGCGCTGAAACGGGCCGGAAAGCGGTTGGGGAGCGATCAAACCATCGACCAGCGGATACCCCTCATGATCATACCCCAGAGGCGCGCTAAAAGTAATGGCAAGGAGCGATGACAACGCCACCTCGGTGTCGCCGTAATCGGGCGCAATCTCTTCGATGGCGATAGGATCGGGCGGCAAAATCTGCAGATCGATCTCATCGACCACGTCGCCGTCAATACTGACCACGGCCAACTCGCCTTGCGGGTCGAGAAAAAAAGCCTCGAGCGTGATTTGCTCGTTGAAACCGAATTCCACCACCACTTCGGCATAAACCACATAGTCGCCATCGGGCACGTTATCAAAACGATACTCACCACTCGGTCCAAAGGACACGAATTGCACGATGACGTCCGTGTCTTCTTCGAGCAGGGCCTGGGCATCGAGCAGGATGACACCCGATTCCTCTGGTGCAATAAGTTCGGACGGCACTTCCGGCGGCAAGATTAATTGACCGCTGATGGCACCGTCGGGAAATTGGTCACCCGTAGTGAAACTGACTTGGAAGAAACCAAAGCGCTGCGAAGCTACGAAGAGTTGGTACACCGCGTCTTCTTCCAACTCCACATCGGCCAAGAGCGTGCGCCCGTCGCGGCTAATTTCCAAACCGCCGAAGGCCAGTGGGTCGGGAAAAAGGCCGAAGTCGAAATCCTGGTCGTCGAATAAACCGCCGACCTGCTCGTTAAACGTCACCTCTACACGCGTGTCAGTAGGCACAGCGACCTCGCCGGGAGCCGGGAAAGTAGAAGTGATTTCCAGTCCCCCGCCGCCGAAGATCGGACCTTCAAAATCGCCAGAAACCTTGATGCGCTCGGCTGTGGGCACGCCGTTTATATCGCGCGAGCTAAGGCGTATTTCGTCGCCGGGAAAAAGATCCTCTAGACCGATGAGACTGCCCGCGGCACTGAAGATCTCAGCATTTTCAAGCACGGAAAAAACTGGGCCACTGAGAAAGATCAATCCCGCCTCAAAATCCAGCCCCTCCAGCGGCGCTACAATCAGATCGGGACGCGGCGTCGGCGCACGCAGCGGGTCGACGATGACGATCTTGGTCGCCTGGAGAAACTCGAAGGTGGGGAAGAAATTCACCGCCAGCAGGTCGCCTTCTGCCAGGTCTTCGATTAAGAGCGATTCGAAATCGACGCCAACGACTTCCGTAAAACGGTCGAACGATAGCGCTGGCCCGTCGAGCTGGAGCAAGCGTCCCTCTATATCCACATCGATAACAAAACCATTCAGATCGCCCGTCTCTACCGGGAAGGATCCCAGTCCTTCATCCTGCGGGTCGATGACGAGGCGAACGATAGTATCGAAAAACGGCGTGAACAGACCGGGTGGTGCGTGGTTGATCAGGGCGCGCACTCGGGCGCCGCGGAACAGGTCATCCACAGTGGCCGACTCACCCGAGCCATGCGCCATTTCGGCGTCAATCGCTAGATATCGGGCGTGTTCGACAGTGAGAATCAGATCGCCCTCAACGCCGCCAAAATTGGTAAAGAAGATAGTGGGAGAATCGTAGAACTTGTCTGGATTAACAATTTCTATGGAACGTGCCACCGGCGGACCGCCAGTCAGCGAAGGCGATTGATTGACGACGATCTCGACACCCAGGGGAATCTCGTCGATGACAATCTCATTGCCGTCGCGGTCGAAAACCAGGGTGCGGCTAGACAAGGCGACGGGCGGGCCGGCGAAAAACACCTCGCGGCTTTCGCCGTCTACTGCAAAGACCTCAAAGTTGCCCTCCCAGGCCAGATCCGGCTGGAAGTCAAGCTGGGGGTTGCGCACGATCTCGGCGGCGAAGTCGCCCACGTCTGTATGCTGGATGACATAACGCACGAAGTCGCCGCGCTGCAAATCCTGCCGCGTCAACACCTCGTTAGTCGAGTCATCGCGGATACGCACGTCGTCACTGAGCCACCACCTGCCGGCATCGGTGAGGATTTCGTCTCCCTCTATTGTAAAGATATTGGTAGTGAATAGAGGCAATGGGAACTCTTCAGGTGGGTGTTCGGGGTTGGCCACAATACGCCGCGCCACCAGTATTTGCGGATCCGTGGTCGGCAGTGCATCGACAAGGATATGAGTATCGGGCTCCAAGTCTTCCAAACCGATACCAAAACCTTCCACATCGAACAATTCGGTCTGGCCGGTCATCCGCAGGCGTACGCCGGCAAAAACAATCTCGTCCGATTCTTCTATGATGTCACCCACCAACCCTTCGCCTTCCCAGACGCCAAAAAATTCCGTCGGTTGAGGTTTGCCACCCGCCAGCGGTGGTTTGCCGACAGCACTGAGGCTCAATTCGACAATAACATTGACCGGGTCGTGGCGGATCACCACCTCAGCGAATTCGCTCTGGCGTTGCAACACCTCTTCAAAGCTGATCTCCTCACCCGACTCCCCGTCCAAGAGGAGCGCGTCGATGGCGATGGGGATCGCATTGGGATGGAAGGAGAAGATCACCTCGTCCTCAATGCGATCAAACGAAGTGAAATAAACGTTTGGACTATCGTAGAAGCGGTCGGAATTCTCGATTTCCACGATCAAGGCCGTCGGCCCCTCGGGATGCCCCCAGTCGACCTCTATAACCAGAGGATCTTCAAAGAACAGGTCTTCGGGGCCGATGACATTGCCGAAAGCGTCGAAGAACTGAGTAAACTGGTCAAAACGCATGGGCTCGCCGGCAAAGCGCAGCAGGCGGAATTCCGGCTCGATGTCGAAAATGACCTGCGCCTCGTGCCACAGCGGTTCTTCGCTGGGCGCACCGTCGGGGGTGTCGAACTCCGGCTCAATTTTGATCTCGGCCACGGCTGGCCCAAATTCCCCAAAAAATAGATGCAGGACAACAAAATCGCCCACCTGCACATCCTCCAACGCGATCTCACCGCCGTCCGGGCCGCGCACCAGCGCCTCTAGGGCTACGAAAAATTCATCGCCTTGCGGCACGATGGCCTGGAAACCGTCCGCCGATTCGGTGAAACCACCAAAATAGGCATCCTGCACCTGGAAATTGAGCGGGAACTCACCGTCGCGCACTACTCGCAGGGCAATGGGTTGGCCCGCTGTCGTCCACACCGGCCAGAAAATGAATTTGTCGCCTTCTTGTAGTTCTGCTGGATCGATAAACTCGCCGCTAGGACCATCTATATACTCCGTCTCGTCTACTACTACGATAGGCAGTCCCTCGAGTTGGATAACCCCGTTAACCGGATCGATAGCGGCGACAAAACCAGAGACAATTTCGTCAGACGGTACGCCGGGATCGGGTGCCAAATCAAAGACGAGTTCGTAGTCTTTAAGGTCGGTGATGCCGTCCCCGTTGGCATCGTGCGCTTCATCGCTGGCTAACCATTCTTCAGGTGTCACCGACGGTTGCGGGAATGGGTCGCCGGGCGGCAACCCAAAAAACATCTCGTAGTCTCGGACGTCCGCGATACCATCCCCATTCAGATCTTCGGCGTCTGCGCTGTCTAACCACTCGTCGAGCGTCAGCGCAGGTTGCAGGAACGGCTGGCCCGGCGGCAAACCAAAGAATATCTCGTAATCGGCAATATCGGTGATATTGTCGCCGTTGAGATCTACCGCTTCGTCCGTGCCCAACCATTCGTCATACGTCAAGGTCGGCACCGGTCCAATGGGCTCAAGACCAAAGAAAAGATCGTAATCGGCAAAATTGACGACGCCGTCGCCGTTCAGGTCTCCCACATCTGGACTCTCCAGCCATTCCTCAAAGCTAATGGGGGCCACCGGAGGCCTCGGCGCAAATAGATCCTCTTCGGGGATATTAAAGAAGATGCCGAAATCGAGTACGTCGGCGATGAAGTCGTCGTTCAGATCCGCCACATCCGGACCGTTCAACCAAACGAAAATATCGAAATCAAAAAACTCGACGATGCCATCCCCATTGAAGTCCGCTGCACTAGGATCCGACACCCATTCATCAAAAGTCGGCCGCTGCGGCTCGACAAAGTCGTTGGGATCGCCAGGACGATCGCCGCCGCCATCGGGACGACCATCCGGACCGTCCTCCAAGGCCAGCTCTAACTCGTCTAACGTCAGCTCGCCGTCGTCACCCGAAATTGCCAGCAAGAAATCCAGCGCC